>Ga0207674_10000494_pt1 | contig 51952 bp, 61 predicted proteins | sample KBSCornC72_FD_184303 | JGI IMG/M metagenome (GOLD analysis project Ga0207674, IMG submission 184303) | Corn rhizosphere microbial communities from Kellogg Biological Station, Michigan, USA - KBS Corn C7-2 (SPAdes) (version 2) | ecosystem: Host-associated > Plants > Roots > Rhizosphere > Soil ... | reverse complement strand
GAGCCAGAGCCAGAGCCAGAGCCATCGCCAGAGCCAGAGCCAGAGCCATCGCCATCGCCATCGCCATAGCCATAGCCATAGCCAGAGCCAGAGCCATCGCCATAGCCAGAGCCAGAGCCATCGCCATCGCCATCGCCATAGCCATAGCCATAGCCAGAGCCATCGCCATTAGTTACTGGCTCAATACTCATGAATGCTTTGATTAAATCTTCCATACTTTCACGGCGTTAATGTTTTCAACTGCTTCTTTTGTGCATGGCAATACCTCAATTACCTGAGGTAGGTATACCCCATCTTCATCGGTGATGGTTACTGTGAATTTACAATCTGAAGGTCGCTTTGTTCCTTCAACCGCCAATTGGCTTAATGAAGCTGCACCCGACCAATACCACAATCTACGGGCGTTAGTGATGATAGCAACATCTTTCTCTAAACTTTTTACATTTCCCATCCAAACGCCTGCTGAATGAGTTCTTACGATTACTGTTTTGTTTTTGTACATGATTTTGTTGTTTTAAATGTGTGATGGATTTATTTAGAATAGTAATAAGCCTGATAAGGATGCCCAAAAACCAGGCAAAAGGTAACAAATGGCACAAACAGAATAAGAAAAGCAATAATGAGTTCATGTTCTGTTGCTGTGTTATCTACCACCCTTCTAAAGAGTGATGGAATGTAAAGTAGTTTTTTCATGATTTGTTGTTTGCGGTTTTTTGTAAATACTCAATATCGTGAGGATGGTAATAGCTTAGTTTATTTTTGTAATACGCTATTGGGCGCTTAGGCTCAACCTCACCATTGACAACAGATTGCCAGTGACTAATGGATTTAAGCAGCACACGGGCTTGATATGGCTTTCTATTGTGGTGCATGTGGCTAACCATCTCGATATCCATAATCCCCTCAAATTCATCACAGGTAAATTCTGAAACACCAGTGTATATTCTACCTAATTCATCATACCCTGTGCAGGTATAAAAAACAGTGTGCTCTATTCTATCAACTTCTTGGACTTGCAAGTCATCAAATGTAACTTGCCATTGTTTACCCAATAGTGATTTGTAATATGCTGTTTTCATTTTCCATAAAATTTAACGTTAATAAAATTTGTTAATGTAATACCATGTAATTTACCCCTGCAATCCTTAATTCTAAATCCCCGGATTAACATAGGGTTATGACCATCGTAAACCGGATTTATTACCCAGTGTGCCGGGATATCATACTCCTGAATGAGTTTAATTGCCTCCACAATAGATTTTGGCTTAACCTCATTCAGGGCAAACCCAATGGTTTTTATTTTACTGGTGGCGATGGTCATTGGTTTAGGGAAATTGTTTTTAAGCCTCCGTTTAGGGCAGAATGTGTTTTGGTGAAAGTTGCTTAGCCCTATGGTTTGACTTCTTTTAGTGGCGAAAGGTCATTTAATAAACCTTCGATTACGATTTCAGCCTCTTTATTGATTAATTCAATTGGCGTTTGTTTATTGTCCTTACTAAATAATATACCTCTTAAAAAGCGTCTTTTTAACGCCAGTTTTAAATTGTCTTCATCTAATTTGTATTGTGACATAACTCTAATTATTTAGCAGGTGTTAATTTACGTTCATCTATTGCGCCTACACTTCGGCCATTGTGCAGCAATTGAACCGAAATAAGCCCCGATACGCGATTAATTGAACCAACATGATAAGTTATCCCGGCCGAGGCCTGAAATTGGTTGTGGTCAGCTATAACCCGTACAGGCTGGCCGTTGAAGAAGTTTGTTGTTGACATTGTGTGATGATTTTAAAATTGTGATTATTGAGTTATTAACATGCCCTTTAAGAAACCTATAAACTCACTATCATTGGTTATAATACTACCAATACATTTATATTCTTTTTCCTCTGTTTTTAGCCAATGTCCTAATCCAGTCCATTGACGGCTAACTAAAACTTTCCCTGCTTTTGCCCTTTGTTCGTTCAGGGCTATTATCAAATCTTTAATTTGATCCGATTTGCTATATCTTTTCATTTTATTACTCTTAAATGGTTAATACAAGTTGGTTGACTGATTTGTGACTGAGCGTAAATTTTAGCACGCTCTTTTGTTAATCCTGTTGCTAAAGCTACATTATAGTGGTAAGCTAATACTGGGTAATCGCTTTGTTCCTGTGCGCTCATGCTGTTTTTAATTTAGTATAAGCCTTTGAAACATATTGTAAATTGTTATGGATAAAAGTTTTTGCCATTAATTCATCTTTGGCCGTCTTTTGTAGGATATTTAATAGCCTGGATTGCTCATCTAAATGGCGTTCCATTGCACACTGCCAATATTTTTTACCGTTTAATTTATAGCCTAAACACATAACGCCGTGTTTGTTTAAGTGCAGCGTAAATGTATCTACTTTTCCAGTGTGGCTGTAAGTATGTTCAAATTCATATTCGCCCTTAGTGTACATTTTAACCACCGTAGCGACTTCTTTATCAAATCCGGCTAATGTACCACCAGCGCTAAATAAAGAGGCTGTAATGACCTTATTTACGGTTAGTTTTTGATTTGTTGCCAATAATCCATCTATAACAGATTGAATACGGTTAAATAATTCTGTAGTCATTTTTTGAGAGGTTTTTAAATAGGAAACATTTCCTACCAGTTCAGCCTCCACAACCAATTAAGGCAGGGAGGCGAACGGCCATTGAGAAACCTCTCAACGAAACTCAAAGGATCTTATTTAAATTCTATATCGTATTTAGCTGTAAAGCCTATTTCAGTAAGTTTAACATTTAGTTTTGTTTGTTCGGGCTTAGTAATTGGCTCCCTCCATCCAAAGCAAAACTTTTTAGTATGTGTGTAATAAATTACATTATTAAAATCTATATCATTATCTATTAACAGGCTGTAAGCATCATACTCAATTTGTGCAGATTCTATTTTATTCTTAATATCTTTCAATTTGCTGTTTTGAGCCTTTTTAAGGCGCTCTAAGCGCGATATTTGTTGTGCTGTATTGTAATCATTAACCAAATAATCAGGGACGCTCTTAGAGGCTTTAAATGTGTGATCATTAACACTGATCGGGCGCAATTGTAACAATCTTAAGTCGTCTAATTTTAGGTATTCACTACCCAAACATTTGGTACAATATTTCAAATCTGTATTTAGATATTGAGCCCCGCAATAACCGCAAGCACATGTATTTTGACGTATTGCTATCATTTCAGGCGTTTGTGTTAACCACATGCCCTGTTTTATCTTATTATTTGGATAAATAGCTTCTTCCCAATCAAAAACCCTTAACCCGTTATCACTTGTGATAGTTGGGGCGGTATTCCACTGATTGTTAAACAAATATTTTGTTTCCAGTTCAATAGAGAGGCCATTTAATGGCGATATAAGGTTGTTATAATAGTTGCTATTGCCTGAACTAATGTTATCAAATAAAGTTAAACCTTGGGATTTTAAAGAGGTTTTTAACTTGTCATAGGCGATAAATTCAGCCTCATTTGAAATGTCGAATTTGTAGTAGTTTACTGTAGTTGTCATGTTGAGAGGTTTTAAAGAAAGTGATTTAATTGATATATGATAAAAATTGTTCAGTAGTTAGTCCAAATGTATTTTTAATAGTCCCCGGCATAAATGAGTGTTGTGAGCGGCACACTTCCTCACCGTTCGTTGCGGTTAAGACATAATACATACCCTCATCCAGAATATCGGCCTCAATCTCTAAAAGGATAGTATTATCAGGCAAATTAATTGCTGAATTTGTATTGGTGTATAAAAATTTACTTGTCATGATTGAGAGGTTTTAATTTGTTAATGTTGTGTTGCTAATTTATTACAAAGCATCGTTGTGATGGTAACGCCCTGTACCGCCAAATCCCCAACCTGATCAGGGTACGGGGTGCGCTGCAAAACTTAGCAGGTAAAACAGGTCTTAATGTATTATGATTTTTCTGATCATTTGCGCCTGAACACGTTTGGCATAAACTTTAGGATTAACACCGTTGTTATATGCTTTTAGCAATTCTTTTGTGCCTTTTTTAACCCTTACCAAATATACATAAGGGCAAAGAGTTACCTCTTTTGTTTCAGGGTTTGTTTGTGGCATTAAATCAACCTCGACTATTTTATATTCTAACCCAGTATTGTCGTAAGTAACAGTGCTGTCTACTCTTATTTGAATACTTACAACTTCTAAAAATGCCCTATACATTCTTTCGTATAAGATCTTTTCTTTTACTTGAAGATCGCTTTTTATTTCTTGCACCTCATCGTGCATAGCTAAAAATAAATGACCTGAATTAACTAATTGATTGTTGGTTTTCATAACTGCTAAGTTTTAATGTTGTGATAAGCTTAATTGCTAACCATGATTCAAATATCGGCATCATTATTTAATTACACAAATATCGGCATCATTATTTACACCGTTATAACTAAATAGAATATCGCACCCTTTAAACACCACATTTAAACACTTCAACATAACGTACAGTTATAACCAAACATCATTATATCATTACATAACCAGTAACACCCATAACCCACATATCCCATTATCTATTTTATACCCATATATAACGCCATTGCCTGCCATATAAACAAACATTACATTTATAACATCCTAAACACCAATAACCTTTTATAGCCCCCTATATCCCTCCTAACACCCCTTAATACAGTATATCAGGTATTTAAACATATTCATTGATGTGCTTTTTAACAAATCAAACTAATTTTATCAGTTTTAACTTGTTTATATGGGGTTATTATCCCTCAATTTTACCTTTGTTCCCATTGTAAAAACAAAAGTGTTTCACCGGTGGATAAAGTGTATTCACGTATGTTTAAATGGGGTTTTTGGTAATGACTTGTAGCAACTGGAATCAAGGTTAAACCATTGTAATGACAGGTATCATTTTAAAGCCTGTAAATAACGTTTCACTTTTACCAATGGTAAACACCCTTAACACAGTTAACACGCCTTAAACAGGTTATAACATGGTAACATGGTCAAAAGGTTTATCGCCATTGATACAGTTTATCTCCCTTAGATCATGTTGCCTATTGCTAAAAGTGTTTACATGGGTACCCCGGTTCTGGGTTTCCGTTCTCTTTTGGTCATGTGGGTAATGGTTCATGGGGGGATAATCCCACATATCAGAGTGTGTGAAAAAAAATAAAAAATTATTTTGGGGAGGATGGGTGTGTTAAACTTATTGGCCAGGATTAAATGGTTAAATAAATACTACTTAGAATACTATAAGAGAAATGTTTTATTATTGATTGATTTACAGGTAATTAAGTAAATAAAAATGCTGGTATACTGTGAAAAATGCTGATATGTTAGCAATTAATGTTATCATATCAGCACAATTACTTGTTTTGTATATAATAAACTGTATATTTGTTGTATAATTATTTATACAGTATTAATGTGGGTAATGTTAAAGGATTAAAAAGACCGGCACAGCGAAAGCAGTTTATAGGTACCCGTGAATATGTTGACATGGATACTGGCGAACTCACAAAAAGTGAGGGGATATATAAAGCAACAGCAAAAAAAATAAACTACATAATGATGTTTTTAGACGAGGTAAATATTACAGAGGTTCTTTCCGGGCTTGGTAGTTCGGGAAAGGTATTGGCATTTATACTGAAAGAGTATAATGATAAAGACAATATGTTCTATTTCAGTACAAGCAATAAGGAGCGCATGGTTGAACGATTGGGTTTGAGTATAGGCACAGTAAGGTCAAGCGTAAAAGAGTTCTCTGAGAGTGGTCTATTGTGCCATGTAAGGGGTGCTGAATACATGCTTAACCCGAGTGTGTATTACAAAGGGGATTTAGGGAAACGTGGTGACTTTATTGCTAAATACGATGAGTATAGAAAAGAGTTTGAAATAAAGAAACTAAAAAAGGTAAACGTATGACGATAGTTAAACTGGTTCGTAGTTGCCACGGCAGGAGTGCATGGGCTATGTATGAAATGAAGGGTTACAGAATGGATGTTTATGTACGCCATAATGTTGCTTGCAAAAAAGATTATGATAGTGGCGTTACTGTTAGTTGTTATGTAAAGCCTAAAAACGAGGATTTGTCAATGAGGCAAAGAGCTGAGTTTACAGACTATGCAGCGTTTATTGAGTTTAGAAAAATGATTACTTATTCACTTAATTAAAACCATGACAACAATAGAAACAATACAGGTAACATTTGGCGCAGTGATGGATGGTGCTGCACTGGTGGCTATAGCGTTAATCCCGGTAATGAACCGTAGGATACGTAAACAGGAACAAATGGAGCGTATATGGCGTAAGATTGAGAAACAGTTAGACTTTGAGCCTATGTACTGGTGGGAAAAGGAAGAGCAAGCCGACCAATGGTATGAATGTGATATGGAAAATAAATAACTAAAACACAAAATAAACACAACATGGAAAAAACAATTTACGAGCAAGCAATTGAAATGTTTGGCGTTGAGAAGCAAACAGATATGCTGATTGAGGAAATGGCTGAACTTACTCAAGCGTTATTAAAGAATCGCCGTGATCCGTTAAATGAAGCTAAAGAACAAAATATTTATGAAGAGATAGCTGATGTTGAAATAGTGTTGGCACAAATAAAATCTGTTTTACGGTGGCAATATCTGCTTGATGAATATAAGAAACACAAGTTAAGTAAACTGGAATCACTAATCAATAAACCATGAGCATCCAAATATACCCCGATGCACTGGCACTCAGTATAACAGGATATGAGGCCGAATGCTGTATATTTTGCGGAAATCAGACCTGTTACTGGAACGAGGAAACAAATCGTCCCTGTTGCCCTCAATGCAGTATCCTGCACGAACCTGAAGAAATACCTAACGCACCACATAATTATTGAACAATATGGAATGGATAAACATAAAAGATAAATTGCCTGATAATGAGAACTGGGTTAGAGTATGTTTAAATAATCAACCAAGTGTTATACCCTGCTGTTATAGTGGAAGCCGATGGTATGAGTATAGAGGTTCAACTTTACATATACCGGAGGTAACCCACTGGAAAGAATTTAACAATGAACCACCACACCAACCAAAGTTAATTTGGCAGTTCATTTCAAAGAAAAACGAAAATACAGACTGGACAGATTTATCAGATGATGAGTACGAACAAGTAAAACATCTGGCAAGATTTGAATTTAGGCAAGTAGAAAAGTAAAACGATGGCACAGGAATTACGTTACATATTCCAAATAGAGAATGGAGTTGGCAGGATAATTAACCGTAATGGCTTCGACAAGGACGTACAAGACATTCAAAATGGTAAATGGATACTTACCCTCAAAAAGTATCAAAAGTCCCGCACAACGGCTCAAAACTCTTATTACCACGCCGTAGTAGTGCCAAGTGTAAGGGACGGTTTGATAGATTTAGGTTTCGCCAAACATTCATTAAGCCTTGAAACTGTTCACGAAATGCTTAAGCAAAAGTTTCTACAGGAAGATATGGCAAATGAAGATGGAGTTTATATCAGTATCACAAAATCAACAACTGAACTTTCGACAACAGATTTCATGAATTATATTGATGAAATACAAAGATGGGCAAACGAATTTCTTAATATTGTAATTCCAAATCCAGGCGAACAATCACAAATTAATTATTAAAAATCATAAACAACACAACAATGGCACAAAAAATCAAGAGATTAGAATTAAAACCTTCAGGAAAGGTATTCATTGAACTAAACAAAAGCAATTCGAGTAAAAACGCAACTGGTGTAGTAAACAAAAACTCCAAAGAAACCTCTGACCTAATGCCTCATGGCGATTTGTTAAGGGCTTTAGAAAAGCTAACCCCACATTTACTGATAGCAATGGAACTGGCAGACCCAACTTACACACTTATCGACAAAGATTATCCAATGGATAAGAAGTATTTTGACAGTTGGGAATGGAAAGAAGATCCAAGGTTTGAAGGCCTAACGGTTACAGGTATCCTTGTAGTGGGAAAAGAGGCTGTTGACGGCATTTATTTACTTGGGACGAAAGAAACATCGTTGGGTGGTATAAGTAAGCTTAAAACGCCTCTAATCAGCTTGGTTAAAGAGGTAGAATCTGAGAACTACCCGCTACAATTGATTATAGATGCCCAGATTGAAACTTTAATTTCAGAGGCATTGGAATATCACAATGAATTAAAGTTTGCTCCTGACCCACAAGGGAAACTTTGGGAAGATGCAACAGCTCAGGGAGGACAGTTAAAAAAAGTTAGTTAAATCATAAAAACTATTTACCTTTGTTCTGTTCCAACCATTTCTCTTTGTCTCCTGACTAAACGATTGTGTTGCTAACGGAACAACAACCGGATTAAAGCTTTCGTGATGGTAGGCTCCGGTATAAAAGATTTCCCCCTGTCAACTTTGATTGGGGGATTTTTATTTTTATAAATATATTTCATCAAACCTATTGACATTAACAAAAGTAAAGCTATCTTTGACCTATGGAATCAAAAGAACTAAAAGAAATCATCGAAAGTCGTGGCATAAAGCAGACTTGGATTGCAAAGAAATTGGGAGTATCTAAGGCTCTCGTTAACCAATGGGTCAAGAATACCACACCCATTGCAGAAAATCAAAAAATAGAATTAAAAAGTTTACTTAATAGAAATAACTAAGGTAAACCCGTCTCCAAAATTTTAAAAAAAGTAAAGTAAATGAGTACGTACGCAGAAAAATTAAAAGACCCGAGGTGGCAAAAAAAACGTTTAAAAATTCTTGAAAGAGATAACTGGAAGTGCAGAGAATGTGGAGCAACGGATAAAACTCTTCATGTTCACCACACTCAATACAAGGGTGATCCATGGGAAATTGAAGATGTAAAATTAAAAACTCTTTGTTGTGATTGCCACGAAAATGAACATGATGATAATAAGAAAAAATCAAAATACAATGAGTTTCAATTATGTAAAGATGCTATAGAAATTACTGGTGATGAGTTAATAAATATACCTCATGAAGATTTAGGTGTTAAAACTTTGGATAATCCACATGCTATTTGGGCGTATGTTCAATATTCTTATAATCACTATGCTACATATAAAAACACATCAGTTGAAAAATTTAATTCCCAATTCAAAAATGCAAACTTTACTCTTAAAGAATATATTAAATTATGTCATGATCACCTACAAAGAGACTGTGTAAGGCATAATATACTGTTAAAAACAGATTACGGATTATTTGGGTCAAAAAGTCTTGTTTATTATCAAAATGTTTTTTTCCCTTTATCGGTAGTAAATGTCTTGAAGAAGATGGATGATTTGGAAAATATGACCGAGGGTGAATATCGAAGCTTTTATAATAAATCAAAATTTAATAGACTTGAGTGCATTGATGATCTTTATCGAGGAATAAACAAATCAATTTTGGTCTTAGAAATTCAATTTACATATAACAATAGAACGTACGGAATATGAGTAGGGCATTTAAAGGGGTTTGGATACCAGCTGATTTATGGCTGAGAAAAGATTTGACAGTAGGAGAAAAGATGTTGTATATAGAAATAGAGAGTTTGGATAATGATTTTGGCTGTATAGCATCAAATAAGAAATTAGGAGAAGTTATTCAGTTGATACCGACAAGTGTTAGTCGGGCTTTAAAAGTTCTTGAAACAAAAGGATTAATAAAAATAACCTATGATAATTATGTAACATTTACTGGTAGAAAGATAATTATTACCCCTTGCGAAAATGACAAGGGGGTTTGCGAAAATGACAAACATAGTAATACCATTAGTGATATAGTACCTAAAGGTACTAATGTCGAGTTGTCTCCAAAAGACAAGTGCAGTTTATTTATAGACACATTCAATAAAATAAGGAATTCAAAGTACCAACCCAATGAAAAACTTTGTTCATCACTAAACAGCAGAATAAAAAAATATAAATCATCTCAAATTTTTACCGCATTGAAAAATGCAATGAAAACAGAGTATCACATAAACAACAATTTTAAATATTTGACACCGGAATTTATTCTTCGTGAGGAAAAGATAGAACTTTATTTAAATGCTTCTGATATAGAAACACAACCTAAACAACAACAAAAATCATATAATTCTTATCAAGGTCAGGAGGTAGGCAACTAATGGGATTAAAATCTGTAAGCGAAATGCTTCCTCAAATGGAAAGAATGAGGACAAGTGGAATAATTAGAGGTGAATCTGTCGGTTTTAAGTGTTTTAGCGATTTATATTCAGTAAAACAAGGAACATATACTTTCATTTATTCTGAACCTACCCATGGTAAATCTGAACTGATGTTTGAAATATGTTTGAACCAAGCAGAGGAACATGGAAAACGTTCACTCATATGCTCCCCAGAAACAGGAACTGTAGATGAAATAATTGCTGAGCTTATTCACAAGTACACTGGGAGTAAAATCCAAAAAAATGAGTTTACAACTCTTACTGATAAACAATTTCATACGGCTATGGAATGGCTTAATCACCATTTTGTAATTGCAGATACTGATGAACAAACTTATTCTATACCAAAACTATTTGAGTTAGCTAATGAATGGGAAAAAGCAAACCCAGGACAAAAGATTGATATAATCGTTGGTGAGCCTTACAATGAACTTGATCACTCTGAAATGTCAAAGTTTGGTGCAAGGCAGGATTTATACATTGAAGATTTAGTTTCAGTTTTCAGGAGGCTTTGCCGTAAACACAATAGACATTTTATCCTTACAATTCACCCAAGCGGATCATCTGTACCAATTACTGATAAACATGGATTTGCTTATTATCCCAAACCACTGCCAAGGCAAGCAGCAGGGGGTCAGGCTTTATATCGCAAGGCTATGACTTGGATAACTCTTTGGAGGCCTCCTAAAGGATATAAAAATGATGATAAAAATCCTGATCCAGTATTTGAAAATGAAGTTCATATCTGCATTGATAAGGCAAAACCTAAAGGCGTGGCTACAAAAGGGATTTGTAAGCTTTATTTTGATTGGCAGAAGAATAGGTACTTTGAAAAATTTGAAGGAGTTGATTGTTATGCTTGGGATCATAAAAAGGTGTTTAAGGTTTTAGGCGACAAGTCAATAGAAAGTATAAACAAAAAGCCAGAAATTGAAGAATTACCATTTTAGCCTATGCCTACCTACAAAGAACTTGAACAGCAGATAAAGGGCTTTAACCAGCAGCAGGAGTTTAAAGAAGCTAAGATAGCTTTGTTGCAAACAATGATTGATGATGGGTTTAAACCATTTGAGTTGTTGAACAGACAGGCTACTTACTTTTTGGAAATGATTGATGAGTACGATGAGTATTTTAAAAACAGGACACCAACTGAAAAAAATAAGGCCAGTAGGCAACGTTTGACGAATTTACTTGTGTTAAACACAGAAATTGGATATATACCATCAGAAAACAGGATGCTGAGATTATCAAACAAGAAACTGGCGCTACAAAATGCTAAACTGATGGATATGATTATCGCACTAAAGGCAGAGCTTAAAAAACACGAAGAATCACTAAACTTTTAGAAATTATGCAAGTAACAGTAACAGACCACAACGAGTGGGAAGGAGAATCTTTTAGTTTCGTTTTGGAAATTGATAGCAACTTAGCAGCCAGAATACAGGCGCAAGAGTTTGACTTAATGACTATAGAATATCCAACAGGATATACCCAGTCAGATATTGATCAAATCAATTCAAATTCAGATAACAGCTATATGGATCGAATTGGGTTTTATGAAATCAAAAAATCAATTAACATAAATGATGGTATTGATTTTTATGAAGATGTTTTTTACAAGGGAGCCGGATTAATTAAGATTTAACCATGACCCTTGACTACGTATCAACAACAATGAAGAACCTAACCACTAAAGTAAAACCAAGGGTATGGTACACTATTGACAAGGACAGGAAAGACAGGGAAGCCTTGATACGGGTAATCAAATGGGCGATAGATAGTGGGCATGAATATGAGTTCTCGCCAGACTACAGTTCATTCAGGTGGCTACCGTTCGATTATACATAGATTTTAGCGCGTATAAGGCAACTTTAGAATAAAATGGATATATGTATCAACTTAAATAGAACAATTGATTTAAAGACTTAAAAACATGGATTTAAAGGTTAAAAACTGTAGCAATTGCCCATTTTCGACATTTAGTTTGGCTGGGGGACATTCAAATCTAATTTGGACTGGTAGGCGTCGGATTCAACATAGTTGTAATCTACAAGAAATGGCTACACAATATAAATCTGATTCAAAATATAAATGCTTTGATACTTGTCCATTAAAAATTAACTCAATAACAGTTTCTATATGATCTCATCAACAAAATCTTTTATAGATAGAAAGAAAAAAGAGATACAGTGGGCAGTAGATAACAACAAACCATTTGCTGAAAAGGCATTAAGAAACAGTTTGGCTCAGGTAATAGCCTACGATAAGAAACAACAACAGGTAAATAACACTAAACAACAATTAACATTATGGTAAAAGCAACAGAACTAAGGATTGGAAACTATGTATGGGGGGGTAGTGATAGGCATGAACAAATTGCGGAAATATTTAGAGAAAGAGTAGTTACTTCTTTCAGAGGAAATTTATTAAACGTGTCTGATTATGAAGATATATCACCAATTGAAATAACACAAGAAATTTTAATAAAAAGTGGTTTTACTTATATAAAATCGAACAAATTAGAACATGATGAACTGGGTCAGTTTATTTCACAGGGTAATGGTTTTTATATGACAGAGGTTTTGCCAGAAATGAAATATGTTCATCAACTACAAAATGCTTTTTATGCTTTTACTGGCAAAGAAATTGAAATTAAATTTTAACCCATGGAAACAGAAGAACGGATTATAATACAAGAACCAGACTATCGCCACACTGCAATAACTGAGGCCGGAAAATTACCTAATCAGTCTATTCAGGAACTCCTTCAAGCAGCAGATAAAATCTACAATTGGCTCATGACCGAGAAAAATGAGAAAGCAGAAAAGAGGGCTAAAGCACTTGAACCCAAATGGAAAGCCAAATAATTTTTGGTGTAAATTTTGATATATAAAATAAAGTTCTCAATTTTATAAAATCAAAGACAAAATGGCAACCAAAGAAACAACAACCAAAGAAGTTCCGGTAACAGAAGTAAACGACAAACCGGAAGTCAACAAAGGTGTATCGGACATTCAGAATGTTCCGACTGTTCAGGCACAAGTAGCACCAGAAGCAAAGATTGATCCTGTACAGCCTGAGCCACCATCAGCAAGTGATGTAGCAGAGGCACTGAATGTACCACAAGCCGGTGAACCAGTAAGCGGAAAAGAAAACCGTCCTGATTTGCATACTGTAAGTAAATCAGATTTAGAACAACATCCCGAGTTAAAGGACAAAGGATTGAAAGATGGAGACCAAATACCATTCGGTTCACAGAAAGTTTGGAAATATCCTACAGCAGACAGAAGTTCTATTGTAGAGGTAGAATGGCCTCGTGATGTAACAGGAGGAAAGTTGTAAAAATATTCACAAGCCCGTTGCTTAACTGTAACGGGCTTTAACAATTAAAGACAATGGCAAAATCACATCCCGGTTTCAAAGCTGTAGCAGCTAAGATTTCAAAGAAAGAAGGAGTATCAAAAGCATCGGCTGACAAAATATTGGCTTCAGCTTCAAGAAAGGCTTCACCAGCGGCAAAAGCAAAAAATCCGTCATTAAAGAATGTTAAAATGCCTAAAAAATGACCATCACACAGACCTCTGATTACGTATTAAGTCACCCGTTTACCAAACAGGCAGTACAAAGTTACCTCCAAGGCAACAATAAAGACCTTAAGTTCCTGTTTGACCTGTTACAGATGGATATATACCAGGAAACAGCCAAAGATTGCGCTAAAGCCTTTAAACGCAACAAGAGCCAAAACTATCCACTGATAGAAGAAGCTATAAGGGAGGTAGAACCACCTGAGAGATTAAACACAAGGCTACCCATCCCACCACCAAAGCCAATATGTATTGTAGTTCCAATGAAGGTAACAAAACCGAAAGTTAAACCATTGGTACATGCGATAAAAAACCAGTTAGAATTGGCATTCCCACAAAAAAACCGCCAAGTTTCCAAGGCGGCTGTTTAAAACAAGTACGATTTACTTACGCTTCAATTAATGTTTTGATTTGCGCACCAGTTTGTGTAACGTACAAGGTACGTGATACCCATTGGTTGTTGCTGTGAAACTGAACATACACAAATCCATTGGCGATAATGCCCGCAGGGTTTTGAGTAGCAGTACCGGCGTAGTCACCATAGTCAACAATAGTTGAACACATGCGGTAACGGGCTAATGAAGGTGATTGTGCCGTGTACTGAACAGGAGTAGCAGCATCGCTACCTACTTGGGTTAAAAGAATGCTTTGTTGTGCCATTTTGCTTTAATTTTGCTTATTAAACATTTTGTTAATTGAACCAAAGGTAGGCGAAAAACATAAACTAATCTCTTATCTTTGAATCAGCGAAATGAACAACAATAGGACACTAAACACAAAATATTCCCACAGCCACTTTCCGATTGTTGAAGTTCGTTTCGCAGATTAATTTCTCATCTTGTGGTTGTGGGTCTTTTTTTACTATGCTGATAGTAATGGCAGTTCATGATACGGAAGAAAATAGTAGGTCAAAATACACCAAAGAGTGCCTTGGCTCACTATTGGATACAGTTGATTTTGGGAAACATAGAATTATAATTTCAGACAATGGGTCATGCCAAGAAACTCATGAGATTTATCGTGGTTTTTTATCAAGGTCAAATTATAATGAAAACATCAAGTTTAACTTTAATATTGATAATTTAGGAACTGCCAAGGCTGTTAATTTAGGGTTAAGGACACGATTATATAATGAAGTTTGCACCAAGTGTGATAATGATATAGTTGTACATCAATCAGGATGGGTTGAGGAATTGGAACAGGTGTTCATTGATAATCCTGAAATAGGAATATGTGGACTTAAACGTGATGATGTATATGGCGACTTTACTAAAAATGGCAAATTGCTAATGTCTGATGATGTAATGGGAACCTGTACGGCCTTAAACCCACGCTTATTAGACGCTATAGGATACTACAATCAATTTTCGGTGTATGGGTATGACGATGTCATATTCTCTGCAAGATCGCTTGCTGCGGGCTTTAAAAACTGCTTCTTGCCACACATCAAAATAACTCATTTAGATGAAGGTGGCACAGAGTACACAGAATGGAAGAAACAGGAAGCACAGCAGTACTTACAGGAAGTTGGATTGTTGTGTGACGCTTATAGGCAGGGAAAAGCACCAATCTATTATGATGGAGGATTTGGCAAATGAAAGTAAAACTACTCACAGTATTCACCGACCCTAACGTATATGGGTTGCATCAACTTAAAAAGTCATTGGACAAGTTTGGTTGGTACTATGACTTTATCCAGGCACCCCAATGGAAAGGGTTTGGCACCAAACTAATATCAGTATATGATTACCTGCAAACATCTGATATAGATGCTTTTTTCTTTGCTGATGCTTATGATGTGGTAGCATTGGGTTCAATGGGTGAAGCATTGTCAAAGCTGGACATAAATAAAATCACATTCAGCTCAGAGAAGAACTGCTGGCCGGATAGTAACCTTGAAAAGTACTACGAACCAATTACCCAAGGTGGTTTTAACTATTTGAACAGCGGATTATACTTTGCACCAAAGGAACTGTTCATGAATCTGTTTTACATTGATGCTCCAATGTATAGCTCAGATGACCAACTTTGGGCGACCCATATGTACTTATTCAACGAAAAAAGCAACATTGTACTGGATACTAAACAAAGCGTATTTAATAGCCATAGCTTTATCGCAGAAGGTGAATATGGATATGAGAATGGAAGAGTACAGATAAATGGTGAGCAGCCTGTACTGTTGCATTTAAATGGTCGCACTCAAGACCCTAAATTGGAGGAACTACTATGACATTAAAAGAACTTACAGAGGGATGGGTTGATACTCCTGAATGGCATGAAAAGGTTAACAACGAGTTGATTGAACGTGTAAACTCTTGTCAGTATTTGAAAGAACACAGAGATTTTGTTGAGCAAAATGCTTTTGGGTTTGGTGAACGTTCTTTTCATTGGTTTTGGCACGAATTGATTAAGGAAATGCCTGAATACTTTACATTTTTAGAAATAGGAATTTTTCGTGGTGCTTCGTTGTCATTAATCGAATTGATATCGAACGAACAAAATAAAACATGCTCAAGAAGCGGTGTAAGCCCTTTAGATAGTACAGATGGTCATTGGGAATCAGATTACGAAAAGGATATACGAACCATTCATTCAAGGTTTAACATTAATCAATGTTATTGCATTTTTAAAGGATTGAGCACAGATAATAGATTTATGAGATGTGCTTATGATGGGTCACCATACGACATAGTTTACATTGACGGAGGGCATACCTATGAGGTTATTACAAGCGATTTAAGACACTATCCTAATATGGTTAATGTTGGTGGCTATCTTGTTGTGGATGATGCCTGCAACGATCTACACATGCCTTGGGGCTTCTTCCAAGGAATAGATGCTGTAACCCAAGCAGTGAAAGAATGGGAGAATCCAAATTTCGAGTTTCAATTTAACGTTGTTCATTTAAGAGTATACAAAAGAGTAGCATGAAGAAAGTATTACACATAACACAATATCCTGATGATGGGACTGCATTTTACAGGAGTACACCATTGAAGTACATTGATGGTAAAGACATATCAGTAACATTCCAACCATTGATGGGGCAGATAGCATGGAACACGTTTGTTGGCTATACTCACCTGTTATTAACACGCCCATCAAGTCACAATGATTTAGCCATGATAAGGTTGGCAAAAGATTGCGGTTTAAAGGTCATTTCAGACTACGACGACGACGTTTTGCACGTTGACCAGTATAATCCTACATTTCACATTTACGAGAGCGCCAAGGGGCTTATTTTGGACTGCTTGTTATTTAGTGATGAGATATGGGTAACAACTGCAGGACTTAAGAAATCATTTGGCATGTACAATCAAAACATACATGTAATACCGAATGCTCATAATGACTACCTATTCAAAGCAAAATACAAAAAGCCGTTCAATGCTAATACTAAAAAAGCATTTTGGAGAGGCGGTGGAAGCCATCAGGCAGATGTGTACGAGGTTGCGGACTATTTGGTAAAAACAATCAATGATAATCAAGATTGGGAATTCCAGTTCATTGGCGAAAGGTTTGTGTATTTGGAGCAAAGATGTGGCGCTAACTATCAACCAGTATCACAAATGTCATTGATGCAGTATTTCAAATACCTATACTCACAAAATCCAAATGTGATGTTTGCGCCACTCAGCAACACGAAGTTCAACCAAAGCAAAAGCAACATATCATGGATTGAGGCCACATATGCAGGTTCTGCTTTTTTCGGGAACTGTGAATTGAATGAGTTTAATCAAGAGGGGACATTGCCATTATCTCTATTATCAGAATATCCATCTAAAGAGGGAAGATTGGATATAATGAAAAATGCAAATGAAATATCATGGGCAAATATTCATGATAATTTATTGCTATCAAGAATTAACGAACTAAGAAAAGAAAGGATACTATCATGAAGTTATTGAATGGCAAAATAGGCGTTAAGTTTGATGAAAGTCATAATAAGACACTAACCAAAGGACTAAATGACCTTGATATAGTAAGGGCTGATCTGTGGATAAACCGGGAAGATGACGGTGAACAAAGCTCAAAATATAATGAGAACCTTAATTACCTTGAAACAAAGCCCCAAATAGCCTCTGTAACGATTACATCTGCATCGTGTGACTATAAGGTTGGAGACAAGATATTTCTTCATTACATGGCCTATGAGACAGCAGAATTGACAGAATATGGGTGGATTGTAGACACAGACTTTATTTTATTTCAAATAATGCCTGATAATACATTCAAAATGGTTGATGGCGCTTATTTAGGAGAACAATTGCTAACAGACGAGGTAATCACTGAAACCGGCATTTATTTAAGCGGAGGAAAGAAAGAGGGTCTTAAAGTGAAAATAACCCATGTGCCAGATAATAACTTAATTAGTATCGGCGAGACAGTTGTTACAGTTGACGACAAACAGTACGAACTTAACTATTGGGGTAAGAAATACATTAAACTGGTTGAAAACGAAATTGTAGGAGTGTTAATATAATGCCAAGGAAAGCTGGATTCTGGATCAAGAAAGACGGTAAGATTGCTGTCGACACAAGTATGGACAAAAAGCTTAAGGAAAAGGAAGAAAGACTTAAGTTCAATGCCATGGCTACACCAAAAACCAGGCAAACCTATAGTATCCGTGGCAAGGGTCAAAAGTTCTTACGTGAAGTCCATATTCCTACCCTAAACAAGAAAATCAGAAACCTATGGGTATACCTGCACCTTTGGAAGAAACATGTGTTGACGGTGGAAGCAAAAGCCAATGAGCAGGTAAAAGAAGTAAAACGGAGGGAAAGGGCTCATAGGCGAGTAGTTTTTGCCAGAAAAGAACGTACAGTAAGGAAAAAGGCTATTAGATGTGCTTCTGCTATGGAGCGTGGTAAGGTATCAAAGTATGCCTTAAACAACAGGGTAAAGTACTATGGGCACTTTTACATGATTATAGTTGATAGATTCTTAGAACAGAAAAACATTAAAAAAGAGTTTTTCAATTTGCTCATGGTTTCCACCTATCAAAAGATAGTTGAACCACATATTTACTACATGTGGTCAGTGGTTGGGAGCGAGGACACATCAAAGGTGCGAACCAAATATTTATGTAATAAAGGATGGCTTCAAAGGTTATCAGGTAAAAGAGGTAAATTTGTTTTAACACTAAAAGCATTGAACTTTATACAGGAGTTTGATGATTTCTACGACCAGGAAGCAAAGAAACAATCAGATATAGTAAAGAATGCAAAGCGAAACAAAAACAGCGATACAAAAACTCTTAAAGTCAGTAGAAGGCGTAATAGAATTGCAGACGAAAAACCTACTGGACTATGCTGAGGGAAAAGTACCTGAAGTGCAGGTTGATCCAAAAGCATGGGAAATAACATTAAAAATAGCCAAAGACTTACCTAACTTGCAGATGCTGGATAAGGTTCTGAATGGTGAGATTATTTTGCCTGAGCCAAAGGAAGAAGAACAGGCACCAACAGAGGCAATAGTAAAACCTATTTCTGATGCTAATCCATTTGAATCAAGAAGTGCAGCAATAAAAGAAAAGCTGAATGGCACCACCCATAAGTAGACAGAGAAGTTTTGAGATAGAAGTACAGGGGCTACTTTACAAAACTGGAATATGCCCACCTCTTGAAGAAATAAGAGGCTATGAGTTACCTGTTAAAGACCAAGTATGGTTCAGGGATTTAACATATGAAAAGTGGGATTGGAATGATGATCCTAAAAAAGGGCCACTATGGTTTAATGTAGCCAGTCAGGAACAACTTGACTGGTTTGATGCTGAAATAGAGCGACTACACGTAGGAGCATGGCACATGATAAGAGGTGTGCCGACATACTTCAATAAATATGCTCACTTCTTTCACCAATGGTTCTGTCTTGACATTGGTATTTACCCGATATTTAAGGAAACATCATTAGAATACTTCAGGTTCTTTGAACTGTGCGAACAAGATCCATTCTGTTTAGGTGACATTGGTATTAAGGGTAGACGTTTGGGCTTATCATCAATGTCTGCTTCTATTAAGCTGTTGATTGCTATTCTCGAAAGCAATACCATTCAGGGTATAGTATCAAAGACGGGTACAGATGCTCAGGAAATGTACTTCTTTATTAAGAACGCTCTTGAAAAGCTACCACCGTTCTTGATGCCAGACCTGAACAAGGTTACGGAGGGCGAAATACACATCGCCAAGCCATCCAAAAAAATCAGCACAAACAACACCAAGGCCAGCGGAGATAAGGGCAAGAACAACCGTATTAACTGGCTTGATACGTCAGAGAATGCTTATGATGGTCGTAGGGTAAGGCATGTTACCATTGACGAGGCTGGAAAGTGGAAGAAATATAATGTACAGAAGTGTTTAACCCGTATCAGTGATACACTTGTAGTAGGTGCTGTAATAGGTGGACACGTATCTGTGTTTACTACTGTAAATAAAGGTGAAGAAGGTGGCGATAACTTTAAGAACATTTGGGATGGTTCTGATCATATTAATGGCAAGAAAGACAAATTCGGTCGGACACAAACCAAACTCAAACGGTTCTTTATACCAGCCTATAGAGGCTTTTTAGGCTATGTAGGTAAGTATGGCGAATCTATAGTCGAAAACCCAACAAAAGAGCAGACAGAGTTCTTAAAGAAGTTTGTAGACCCTGCTACAGGATTAGGGTGTCCTGATCCATACATCGGCGCTAAACAATATCTGGAAGAGAACAGAAAGATGTTGGAGGATGACCCGGAAATGCTATTGGAGGAAATACTTAAAAATCCATTCACATGGAAAGAGGTATTCAAAGGTGCTAATAACCGCTGCAATTTCAGACTTGACGACTTAAACAACCAAATAGCAAAAGTTGAAGAAGAACTAAGGGCTATGGGCTTGAAAGAAATGGGTCGCCGAGGGGTATTTAAAAAACATGATAGCGGTGAAAAATACTTTGAAGACCACAAAGAGGGGATGTGGTATATTATGGAGTTCATTGATGAGAACAACAGGTCAACATACCAAGGAAGCATTAAATGCCCCAATAACGCTATTTATGGCGCTGCGGGCTTAGATACATACGCCAACGCTAAGGCCACTGTTGACCCAGGTTCAGATGCTTGCTGTATCATCCATAAGAGATATGATGCGCTAAACCCTGACAATTCCAATATGCCTATTGCCATGTTCATTGGCAGGCCACCTAAAAAAGAAGAGTTCCACGATCAAATATTTTGGGGGTTAGAATACTTTGGGGTTAAGTTACTGGCCGAACGTTCACCTACAGACTGGGAAGACTATGCCACTAAAAGAATGCTGGCATCTGACATTGAACAGGAAAAGAAGCATGGGTATTTAATCACCACCAAAAGAGCCAATGGTTCAGAGGTATATGGCATAGCACCACAGGATAAAGAGGCAAGAGAGCAGCATTTGACAGAAATGAAGGAATATGCCTACAATAACATGCACAAAATTAAGTTCTTGAGGTTGCTGAAGGAAATGGTTAAGTTCGATATTGATGAAAGGACTGATTATGATGCTTGTATGGCATGGGGCTATTCATTGATGGGATTGAAGGGCTATCAACCAATAGCCAAAGTAGAACCTAAAGTTAGGCAATTCATGAAGATCAAGCGAAGTAAGCAATATCATTAAAAGAATATCAAACTTAAATTAACTTTGTGATTAAATAAAATGCTATGGCTCTGAACGGTATTACCAATCTCCCCAATATTTTAAGCACTGATACAGACAAAGACAAAGAAAGCTTTGGATTAAAGCTTATGCAGGGGGCTTTTGATAATTGGAATACCGGATACAACGGCGAAACAAGATATGGCCGTAAGACCCGATTTGACTACAACAGGGCATTTGCTATGGGCAGACAGCCAATGCAAGAATATAAAGATATCCTTGATTTAGACGGCGAGAATAGCGTTATTCAGCTTATCTATGAACCACTACCAATAGCAATTCCTTTCTTAAACAGGCTAAAAGACCGTTACAATCAGCGGGAAGAAAAAATTAGTTGTACCTCAATTGATCCATTCAGTGCTGAAAAGAAGAAAAATGCCAAAGATAACGCCCTATTCAAACTCAACGAAAAAGATAAAATCCAGGCGCTTCAACAGGAATCAGGAGCAGAAATAGAACAATATTCTGATGATGACCCACAAAGCGAATCAGAGATTGAAATCATGTTCGGCTACAAGTACCGTATTCCTGAAGAAATCATCATGCAGGAGTTGATTAACATAGTGTTCTATGATAATGACTTCACAGGCGTGATTAAAGACCGCCTGATGGATGATTTGATTAACTGTGGATATGCAGGCACTAAGGTGTACATCGATGCCACAGGAAGGATTAAAATACGTCCTATACGCCCTGAGAACTTAATAACAAGCTTTACAGAATGGAATGACTTTAGAGATTGGCAATACATAGGCGAAGTGTATTACATGAGTATTGCTGAGATAAGACTAAAGTACCCCAATAAGATTGATGAGCAAAGGCTATGGGAACTGGCACAGACATTTACCGGCAAATACGGAAATCCTAATGACTTCAATTACGGATGGAATAGTTTGTACTATACAGCCCTTGCAAGACCTTATGACAGTTTCAGGGTAGAAGTTATCGAATTGGAATTAAAAACGCTCTACAGCCTTAAATATAAGACAGGTACAGATAGATTTGGCAAGGAAACATTGGATAAGGTAAAAACCATTACTGACCCTAAAAACAGCATAGAAAGCAACCCGTATTACGTTTCATATACCGGTGTAATGATAGCCGATACAGAATATGTGTTGGAGTGGGGTCTATCAAAGAACATGGTTAAGCCTAAAGACAATTTACAAGAAATAATCAGTTCTTACGCCATATATATGTATAACAACAATCAAATGGTGAATAAGCCAATGATTGAAACCATGATTCCATCTATCAAGAAAATGCAGTTGATAGACCTTAAACAACAAAACATCATTGCTGCAGCTATGCCCGATGGTTACGATGTGGATATATCAACCATGAGTGATGTGGACATTGGTTTAGGGGAGGGTGCTTTAAGCCCTTTTGAACTGTACAAAATCAAAAAGCAAACGGGTATTGGGTTCTACAAACGTATTGATGATGGAGGCTTAGACCAAAGGAGAGAGCCAATAACGGCTAACAACGTTCCATTCTCAGGAAAGCTTGAACAATTGCGTAATGAATGGAATGCGGAGTTTGATACATTGATGCGTATAACTGGCTCTAACAACCTTGAATCAGGCGAGATAACCAATCAGGCCGTTAGTCAACAGGTGGTTAAACAAGCTAAACAAACTGGCGAAAGCTCATCTAACTACCTATACAACTCATTCCTGAACATTATGCAAAGAAGTGCTAAGTTGGCACAATTAAGAGGATGGGATATATTGGTGTTTGGTAAGAAATTCGGGAAGACATTTTATGATGGGTATAGGAAAGCGTTGGGTGCTGAAAAGATTGAATATATCAAGGTTGAGGCAACAGATGACTTTGAACGTACGAACTTTGATGTACAGATCAAAACAATAATTGACGATCAGGCACAGCAATTCTTAGAAGCAAATATAGGTCAGGCATTGGGTCAGAAAGAGATTACATTGGCAGATGCAATAGATGTAAGGAAACTGGCTACAATAGATGTAGACTATGCCTCCTACATGTTGGCATCACGGATAGCTAAACGTCAAAGAGAAGCGCAGCAGATGGCGGCACAGAACTCACAGGACAACACTCAAGCAGCCATTGCTGCAGCAAAAGCCAAGTCGCAGGGCGATATTGATTTGGAAAATCTGAAAGCCAATAACAAGCTAAAAGAAATAGAACTTCAATCAGAAAAAGACAAGGAGAAAGAGATATTGAAGTCTGTGAACCTGATTAAAGCTGAGATAGCTAAGTCAATGTTGGCACAGCCAGGAGCATCATGGCAGCAATTACCAGCGCCTATTCTTGATGGTATGGGCATAGTTGACCAGAGTGAAAAACAAATTATGGTTAACTCCATTCATCAAAAGCAAGAAGAAATGGCTGCACAGCAACAAGCAGAGCAGATAGCACAACAGCAACAAGAGGCAGCAGCCCAACAACAAGCTATGCAACAAATGCAGCCGCAAGAACAGCAAGCAGCATAAAAAAGTTAAAAAGGAAGTTTTACTTTTATACCAACATTAAACAAACAAAAAATTAATATGGGTACAGGATACATGGGTATGGATGAAACCCCGGTAGTTGAGCATGATACCACTCAAACCGAAACTACTCCACAGGCAGAAGCAACTGCCCAAAACGAACCAGTAACAACCACTACAACTACTGAACCAGCGGCTACTACAGAGCCTGAAAAGATCGTAGTAACCGAACCAGAGCCAAGGGTTATTGAGAAAGTAGTTGAGAAGATTGTAGAAAAATATCCTGAGTTCAAGGATGAACGGGCTAAAGACCTTTACGAACGCTATGTAAATGGCGACATTGATAGCATTCATGACTACCTATCAGAAATCAAGCGTAACTATGACACCATGAGCGACCTTGATGTGGTAAGGATGTCACTAAAGAAAGACAACCCAACATGGACTGATAAAGACATTGAACTTGAAATCAGAACAGCATACGGCAAACAGTTAGAGGTATATGACCTTGACAGTATTGACAAAGACCTTGACCCGGAGGGTTACAAAGAAGCATTAGCCCACAATGAACGTGCAGAAGAGAACCTATTAAGGTTACAGAGAGGTGCAAGGGACAGCAGGGTTAAACTCAAAGAACAGCAAAAAACCATAGAATTACCCAAAATAACAAAAGAAGAACCGGTTGCACAGACTGCAGGAAGAACCCAGGAAGAGATTGACGAATCTAACCGTAAATGGGCAGAAGATGCAGAAACAAGCGTACCAAACATCACAGACTTTAAATTCCAAATTGGTGACGACAAAAAACCCGAGGAAGCGGTTTTCACAGTTACCCCCGAAGATAAAGCTGAATTGGTGGAAAGTATGAAAAAGTGGAACGGTGCAGACTTCATGAAAGAGCGTGGCTGGACTAACGAAGATGGTACATTCAATCACTTAAAGATTGCCGAGGATGTGTATGCTTTAAGGAACTTGAATAAGATTGTAAAATCGGTAAGTACCCGTAGTAAAAACGCCACTATCAAAGAGGTCATTGCTTCAGACATTAAAAACATCGACCTGTCAAACAACAGGGCAGAGACGGTAGATACGTCATCTAAGCAAGATGTGGGTGATTTGATTTGGTCATAACCAAACATTAACGACTTTAAAAAACTAAAGAAATGGCAATAACTACACCATTAGCAACACCAGCTAATTACTCCGACCCAAGTATCACCAGATTTGGTCTGATTAGCGGACTTAACATTGTAACAGTAGCACCTTACAACAAATTCATTGAAACAAGGAACTTTGTGCCTTATGTATTGGTGAATGAATTGGCCGGTAACATTGAGAAAACTGACCACAAACAGTTCTTATGGTATCAGAACAGGGGTGCATTCATGGGCTTTGTTACATCTGCAGCAGCAGTAACCGTAGCAAACTCTGCATCAGCAACCATTACTGTGGGTTCAGGAGGTTATACCCAGTCAGGCACCAAATCATTACCTGCTGTAGGTATGATCTTTTATAACTCCCGTACAGGCGTTAACAGCCGTGTAACAGCGACAAATACCTCAACCCCTAACGCACACACCTTTTCAATTACCCCGGTTGTAACAGGCCAGAATGCCTCTACATTGGCAGGGGATGAATTGTTAGGTCGTGGGTTCGTTTATCTTGGTGAGCAGTCGGATAAAACAGCCACTATCATCAGGAACATTGACAAATACAGCAACTATTGCACCGAGATCCGTAAGGACACCACTATCGGTGATTTGGCTGCTGCTGAAAAGGTCGATTTCCAAATCAATGGTCAGTATTCATTCACCTATAAACAGAAACAGGATGATGACTTGGCGCTGTTGTTAGAGCGTGAGTACCTAATCATGGAAGGAACACAAACAAGCAACCTGCCATACACCGAAGAAGGTTCTAATGGTGTTATCAAACAGGTTCAGGCCAACGGTATTAATGGTACGTACAACACATGGGGTGTAACAACAACATTCGCTCAGTTGGAACGTGCTTTGTCATCAATTGGTGCGCCAAAAGAATACGATATTTTGGCCGATAACCAATCTTACATTGAAATGCAAAACTCAATCTTCACCGAAATCAACAACGGTGCTATTGTTTATGCTGATAACGCCGGCAAACGTGGAGGTATGGATATTTCAAGGGACTTCGATTCATTGAAAATCTACAAACGCAAATACAACTTCACCAACTACCAGTTGTTCGATGAGCAGGCAATGTACAGTTCAAGTGGCTTAGGTCAGCGTTACCGTTTTATGTTAGGTATTCCTGTAGGTAATACATCAGGTACTACTGAGCGTGGAACTACTGTAACTGTGCCACGTTTGACTATCATGTACCAAACACCATTCGGTGGCAACAAATGGCACATGGCTGATACCGGCTTATTCGCTGACACTCCAACCTCAACCAAAGCTGAAAAGGTAATGACTACCATAGGCTATTGGGGTAGCAGGTTGGCAGGTGCTCAACAGTACTTCATAATGCAAGGCCAGTAAGCAATAGCTTAAGGCAAACAATAAAAGCCCGTAGCAATTCAGTTACGGGCTTATTTCTTAATCAAGTTGATTAATTCTACAAAATCAATAAACAATAATGGAACAACAAACACGCAGGGGCAACCCTAACTTCGGCCAAAAAAAGGCAGAAACAAACTCACAAGCATTGGAGCAGGCGTTTCAACCAAAACCAGTCAACAAGCCTAAAAACTACACAGGCAAGTACGATCCCAAGAAACGCTATCAATTTAAACTGGTAGAAACACACGAAAAGGCTAAACCAAGGGATAAAGACACCAATGAGATATTGGATAACCCTTACCCACCAATCTACATGATTACCAACAATGGCGTAGGTAGAAACCCTAAAACGGGTGAAGTTGAGAACTGGCGGTACATATTTGGGTTCAATTCTATTTGGGTATCTGATCAGACAAAACCTGAGCCATCAAAAGCACAACTGGAAAACCCTAAAAACTTCATTGAGTTCAGGAATGGTTCGTTGTTTGTTAGCGGTGTAAATTCAGCATTGTTAGATGCCTTGATGATTCAGGAAATCTATGATAAATGTGAAAGTCCGTTGGAGGAAAAGAAAAAGGTTTATACCTTGATTAACGAGGATGACCAGCGCAGGGTTATCAGGGAGAATGCTGATATGGCATACCTTGCAGAGAAAGCGGCTCGTGAGGCAACACTGGCTGAAATGATACCTATTGCATCAGCGTTCGGTATTGATGTGGATGATCCGGAGGAAAACGAGGACAGGATCAGGACAGAGTTCATCTTTAAGGCTAAGACAATGCCAGAGCAGTTCAGTAAGCAGTTTGTCAACCCTAAGAACAAGTACGTGTACAACTTCACACAGGCTTTGAGAGAGGGTATTATATCTTCTGACATGATACCAGGCAAAGTCGTTTTGGTGGGCACAGGGAAGGTATATTGCGAAATTAAAGAAGGGGATGTGGCCGAGCAACTGGCACAGATGCTAATATTGCGCAACAGTGAGGTGATAAGCTTATACAGCGCATTGGAGAATATTGCACAAGGGGATTAATTGATTTGTGTTTTATCCATGTTTAGTGTTGACCGTACATCTTAATTGGTGTGCGGTTTTTTATTTATCTTTGAATATGGCTACGATAGATGATGTATATTCTTTAACCAAGTACAGGGCTAACAAAAGCGGGTATAGTGGCACTATTTCGCCAAATGACTTTAATTTATTGTTCCCAAGGGCATCTATTCGGTATTACAATAAGGAATATGCACGTTATGCCTCTACAAAAATCGTAGGGGATTCCTTATCAAGATTCATTTCATTGCCTACTGCTATTACAATTGACAGTAATGGACAGTACACATTCCCGGCAGATATGTTCCATGTTGTAGCGTTAACACACAATTACAATGGCGCTCAGGTTGAGATAACAGAAGTCTATGGAGATAGGTTGGCAAATAACCTGTCAAGCGACTATGATGCTCCTAACGAAGAGTTTCCTATTTACACCCAATATGAGGCTGCTCTACAGTTTTATCCAACCAACCTTGGTACAGCTAACCTAATCTATTTAAAACGTCCTGTAAAGGCTGTATGGGGCTATACATTAGTGTCGGGTAGGCCGGTATATAATCCAGCAACATCTGTTGATCCAGAATGGAATGATATAGATATCGACAACATCATATTCATGGTCTTGTCGGATATAGGAATTAATATTCGCGATCAGGAATTGGAAGCATTTGCCATTACTCAATCTAAATTAAACGTATAAAGATGCCAATCACAAGTTATCGAAATATTGCGGAGAAGATACTAACCACATATGCACGTGGGATTAGGAGCGACGATGAAGATTTCTCCTTACGGCATGTAGCCCAACTTGTGAGCGAGGAAATGGCTGCTATGGCACACCAAAACGCCATAGAGAACAGCAACTGGGGAGAAACGACATATACGAATGACACTTTCATAACTACATTCAAAAATATTACAATATTAACTGATAGTGACCATAGGAAATACATACCATTACCATCATTGCCAACAGCACTACCCAATAACCAGGAAATAGAAAAGGTGTGGCCTGTAGTGGGTAATACATTCACCAAGCCAACTAAGGTTGAGATAGTACCCATGAATAGCCGTAGCACCTTTGCACAGGGATTGTTACCAGCAATGAGAGGCTTTTTGTTGTATTATGTTGAGGGCGTCAACCTGTACTTTTACGATCCTGACAGGGTTAGGTTTGGGGCAGTAAATGTAAATATGGTTGGTGCTATGCCTGATGGAGAGTTGTTAGATGCACCATTGACATTGCCTAAGAACTATGAAGGGGTACTATCACAAAAAGTAATAGCAAGGTTATTGCAGACAGCCAACAGGCCAAAAGATGTTTTGAATGATTCACAATCAATACCCTCTTAATTATGCAAACGAGTTTAAGAAAGATATGCGCACAATTTTTGGATAGTAGTGATACTTCATCTCATCAGTACCGCCGAGTATACAATCTTGCCGTGAGGGGATATGAGAACGAATTTAATTTAGATATCTGCGGTTATCTGAAGACCGAACTACTGGATGTAATGCCCAACAAAACAGTGCCACTCCCATGTGGGTATCTGAACTACTCCAAAATAGGCATAGTTAATGGCGCAGGAGAGTTTGTAACGCTTAAAAGGAATGACCAGTTGAGCGGCTATCACGCTGCTTACTACAACAATGTAGAACGTAACGCAGGTGTACCAACTATCAATTCATTCGGCACACCATTCGGACTAAACAACCAGTCATATAACAACCTTTACTATTTTAACTTTTGGAACTTAGGTACAAGCTTCAATCTATATGGTTTAGACAGCGGTACAGCCACTGTTGGTACGTATAAAATAGAATTGGGTGAAAACCTTATCATACTTAATCCAGAATTTAAATACCCTCAAATCCTCTTAGAATACCTCACAGATGGGTATGATGAAAACGAGGATGATTACTACATTGATTCAAGGGCAGCAGAAGCAATGCTTGCTTGGATAAGATGGCAAAATGCCATTGATCAGCCAAAGAAGTTTAGCATAAGTTGGGTTACTAAATATGAGAGAAGTTTCTATAATGAGAAACGTAAATCAAAAATGAGGATCAATAACTTTAATCTTGCTGAAATGAATGACATAATCAGACGTGGTACTAAGCTCGTGGCTAAGTCATAACAAAAAAGAATACCGAAATATCAAAAACATTTTCTATAATTGTACCAATCAATGTGTCGTAGATAAAAGTGTTACTTCGTTTGGTGAAAATTACACACTTAGTCGCTTGTTACCATTGATTAAACGCACTGATAGTTTAACGGTAAAACAGCGGTCTCCAAAACCGAAGTTATGGGTTCGAATCCCTGAGGTGTGCAACATCATATATAGACAATCAAACTGATGATTAGCGCCAGGTACGGGATCGGTATCAAACAAACATTAGCCCGGGTGTAAATTGCCCGGGCATTATTAAACGAAAATGAAAAGAATATTAAACATAGAGCAACCGCAACCAATCGACATTATAGTCGGGTAGGTTTGCATTGCCAAAAACATTGAGCCTCTTGACTAATAATCAAGGGGCTTTTTTTATTTCTTGTTGCGATCCGTTGGTGTGGTTACCTCACTTGGAATGAGGGTTATCGCAGGTTCAAATCCTGTCAACAAGACCATTTATATTTTGCCGTGGTGTAAAGGCTAACATAACTGAATTTGGATCAGTTGATATAGGTTCGATTCCTTTCGGCAAAACGAGGCGGTTGGCAAGCGGTTAAGCCATCACACTTTCAATGTGGTCATCGCGGGTTCGAATCCCGTTCGCCTTACTTTATTTTAAACCACCTTTGTAAATAAATTATCTTTGTTCATGCACATAGATGATTTAAAGTATTTCTATGCCGGAGGTATGGACACCGATTCGGCTCCTGAATTCATAAGCAAGGAAGACTGGGTAACTGCATTTAACGGGAGGGTAATCGGAACTACAGGCTCTGAATTTGGCTATGTAACCAATCCTGAAAGCAATTCCTTAATAGCAGGTGAACGTGCAACAGGTATCAATAAAGGCATAGGAGGCAGAGCATTTGAAGATATTCGCCAAATCCTCATGTTCATATATAACTCAGCAGGGTTTCATCAGATAGCAGTATATAATGCTGATACCAAAACACAGCAAATCATCTACACTGACAAAACAGACAGTGGTGGCATACAGTTACTCAATTTAGACCCACAATACTATGTGCAGTGTATTCTTATCAACAGTAACTATCCAATATGGGCAGATGGCAAAAATGAGATAGGTTATACCAACCTAACGAAACTTGCAAATGGAGATTATGGTACAGTATTGGCAGAAGATCTGTCGTTGATAAAGCCTCAAAACTTAATCCCCATAACCGCAAGTTATATCGATGATACCGGCAAAGCATCAAACTTTGTTAAAGGTAAGTTATTCCAGTTCACCTCACAGTACATCAATGATGACTTTAACTACAGCACATGGGGAACATGGAGTAAGCGAATCATTCCACCACAGGAAAGTACACCTGCTGTAGGGACAGATGTATCGCAGAACAATTGTATTGTTGTATCAGTCAATATAGGCTCTATACGAGCCACACAGCTAAACATTGCTTGCCGGTATGGACTATTCGACTTCAACATCATAAAAACGGTTGACAGGTCTTATATCGTGGCATTGCCCAATACTGCAGTCGATATTTCAATGGAGATATATGAGGCGTATGACCCAACTACCAACCTATATTCATTCTGCTTTTATAACGAAAGTTTAACCATACCGGTAGTACCAACAGAAACAGACTTATTTGCAGACTATTTATGGCCTGCTACAGCCATTGAAAAGATCAACGGCAACATAGTAGCCATTGGCGATTTAAAGGTGGGCTATGACCGCCCTACAACGCCTGTGACCATTGCTGCGGTAGGGTATGATCCTAACTTGACAGTGCCTGATGATTCCAATCCTGATCCGCTAAGAGTAAGTTATACTTTTCCTGGTGCTGTGGGTAGTGGATTAGGTAACCATAGGCGATATATCCAAGTTAACTTTTTGGGATTGCCCAAAGAAAACGACATTATCACCATTACCATGTATGATATTCGCAATGCAGGAAGCACATTAACCTATACATACGTAGTTCCAGCAGCCGATGAAGATCATTTATTGGATACCATAGGGCATTTGTCAGCCACCATTCCTGATTCATCATATAGACAAGATACAACAAGCCCACAGGTAGTATTGGGCATTAATGGCCCACCTTACTTTCAATTACAAAGTGCAACAATAACTCTATATAACGCGGGGGCATCAGTATCTAAATCGATACATGCTGTACTTGACAATTCGAGTTATCAACTGGCATTAGAGTATAGGGATAAATACGGCAGACCATTCCCATTAGAAACAAACAACCAGTTTATTGTAAATACCCCATCATTTGCTCAGTTATTTGGACAGGCAGTTGGTATCTCATGGACTATAACTGATCCTGTAGCCCCAGTGGGTGCGGTAGATTATCAATGGCTCATGACTAAAAACAGTACGGTTACCAATTTACTTGATGTGTTTGGCAATCTGATTGATTATAAAGGTGGTTGGAATGCCCACACAAATACTCCATTTTTAGCAGCCAACACAGGAACTGTTGGAGATGCCTATCAAATAACAGCACCAAATTCACCTTCAGATACGCCACAGGTTAACTTAGGTAACGGCACACTATCTTTTAATACAGGAGACTATGTGGTATACAATGGGAAATCGTGGGATATAGTGCCAAAGACATTTGCTGACTTAGCATCGAGTAATGTGCTGGCAGTGAAGATAAACCCATTGTCACTATTTAATGATAGATATTCTAATAATGGTGTTGATACTGTATTAACTTATGACTTTGTTCCAGGTGACAGGTGCACATTCCACTATTATGTTGATCCGGTAACACCAACTGCTGAAAACTATCTTAACAACCCGTGTATAGATGTTGATGTGTTTGGATATGACCCTACTTCTTTCCTGTTGAAGATTCAAAAAGCATCAGCAATTGATCCTGCCACCTTAAGTGGAAAGAATATCTTTTTAAGATTATATAGCCCAAACACACAGCAATCAACCTCTACAGCCACAAGTGATAATACTACAGTATGGTATGAAATAGGAGAACGTTTTACCATAACTGATGGCAACCACGACACTTTACAAGGAAGGATCACAGATGGAGACGTATACTTCAAAACAAGGTCATATAGTGGCGCTGTAGACCCGAACGTTAATTATGACATACTTGCCACTGACTTTAATTTTAGTGACTTCTACGTGTCTAATTTTACGTCCTATGGCAGACCAAGGAGTTACTACGATATACTGGAAAAGACAGAACAAAAAGCCAGTATAATTTACAGTCAAAACTATGTGTTAGGGAGCAGAAAAAACGGACTAAACAGATTTTATCCTGAAAATCTATATGGTGAAAGTGATGGACAAACCAGTTCAAGCTATGGTGCTATACAAGTGTTGTGGCAAAGAGGGGATTTGTTGGAAGTGTTTCAGGAAAGGAGAATTGGTTCTATACCTGTGAACAGGTCAATCATAGAAGATCAGGCGCAACAACAGCAAGTGGCTATCAGTGAAAAGTTATTAAATAACATACGGTATAGCCAAACAGCAAGTGTTGGTATAGGACTATCTAAAGAATCTTTTTGTTATAAAGACAACAATGCTTACTTTGTTGATCCGAACAGAAGTGAACCATTTAGGTATGGGTTAGATGGGATAGAATCTATCTCACGTAAAATGACTAAGTACTTCAAGGCAACGCTACAGGCGGCATATGGTCAAGGCAAAAAGCTGGTGATGTATTACAACATGTTTTATGATGAGGTAATGCTTTGTATTCAAACAGAAGGTGCAATTGTTACCTATTTCCCATTTAGTGAAAGTAACTGGAGGTTTGATGATGGATATACACTTACACCATCTAATATATTAATTGTTCAAAATGGTGCTCATTGTGTTGCTTCTTGGAATCATGCAACCGGAATGGTTACATATACGCCAACTTCTGGATATGTAGGGAGTGATACTGCCAACTTTACTATACAAACACCAACTGGGCAGACCACAAAAAAAGTTTGTTTAAACTGGACAGCAGGAGATAGCATTCCTAATGATTTTAGTTTTGCTCCATTGTTTGATGTGCCTGTATCTACAGTAGAAGTGAGTAATGCTATTTCTGTTATCGGTATTACAGTGGCTGTTCCAATAAGCATCACTGGTGGAGAATATTCAAAGAATGGAGGCGCTTATACATCATCAGCAGGAACTGTTGTCAACGGTGATAGTATACAGGTAAGACAAACAAGTTCTGCAAGCAATAGCACAACGACTACAGCAACACTAACCATATCAACAAAATCAGCTAATTTTGATGTAACAACGATATCAGGAGATGCGTACAGGGTTAATACAGCATATGGTTATACCATAACAAGCATAGTCGATGGCACAGCTACAGGAACACCAGCAGCGTTGAACCCATTGAGTTTACCTCCTAATGGAAGCATATCAGTAGCTTATACTTCAATAACAGCAGGAACAGTAGATGTGACTATTGCAGGAACGGCAGTATTTCCTAATCAGAAATTAGATTTATATGTGAATGGGGTGAATGTACAAAGGGTATCAATTCCAACAGCGGGCACTTATACATTGACATTCCCGGCAGCAACATCGCCAACACCAATATTAATAGGCATAGCACAATCATAAGAACAACATGAGTTTCACAGCAGTACAAGACACGCCAATACAGGTTAATCTATTGGAATATGGCAAAACTACCGGATGGTCAGGTGATGGTGCCATCGCTTATCACGAAGCGTGTAATCAGGGATTCGTCACATTAATTAGTTTTCCGGTTGTTGCTGGTCACACTTATAATGTAAGCTTTAGGGTTATTACATTAAGTGGTACATCGCCATTCATATTCTTGTATGCAGGAAATACGGTCGGCATGGCAAGAACTGTTCCTGGGTTCTACGTAGAAACTATTGTAGCATCTGGTACTAATCCACAAATAAAGTTTTTAGGTAACGGTACAGCATCGATAGAACAGTTTAACATTCAGGAAATAATTACCATTGATAACCAAAAGGCACAGAACACTATCTGCTATTCAGCCCTGACTAAAAAGTGGAGTGACTTCAGAACGTTTATCCCTGACTTTGGTTTCAGTTTGTTTGTTCATACGTATACCTTATATCAAGGAGACTTATATGAACATGCCAATAACAGCGATAGCCGTAATAACTTCTACGGTGTGCAGTATGACACGATATTCAAGTTTGTTGACAACAAGCAACCACAAAGTATAAAAGCGTACAACTCTATTGCATTGCAGTCTAATGAACTCATGGTTACTACAGACAATGGCATAACAAGTTCATTAGGTCAGATATCGGAGCTGTCAGATTTGGACTTTATCAAAGATGTGTTGAATGATGGAGTGACTACAGTCAATGTGAGTTCCGTGGAAGGTATATTTAGTGCTAACTTTTGGAAAGATATTAATTCGCCGGGAGGATTGATTAATGGCGATAATCTGCGAGGGAATTACTTAACTGTGGAGTTGGTTACACAAACAGGATCAGCAGTACTTCAATTGTTTAGTATTGGCGTAAATACCTCACTTTCTAAAATAGGCGTTAGATAGAATATCTATCTTTGTTAAAAACACAAGATAAAATGGAGGGAGGATTATCACCAAAAGGGGCAACTGTTCAAACACAAGTACCACCACAGCTTACACCAGTACAGAAGCAACAATGGAACCAGTTCATTGATTATCTTGACAAGACTGGCTATAAAGGTAACACAATGCTTGATGACAGAGATAAAAACTTAGGGCAGTTTCTGTTTGATAAATACCGGCACGAAACACCGGGAGTAACTATTACTTACCAAGACGTGCCGCGCATTCAGCAGGCTATGATAGACAATAGAAAAGAAGCTGTGAACCTGTACAAAACAGGGAAAGCACAATTTGATGTTAATGACGAAAGCGAAATTATGCCTAATTTAAGTGCAGTCGATGGGTGGTTAGGAAGCAAAACAAGTTCACATAAGTTCCCGGTAGCTATGGCAACAATTAATAACAAAGGGAAAGTGACCACTACCAACTACGGCACTGACATGGATAAGTACAACAAAGAACATGGCAAAACTAAATGATGGAAGCAATAGCCACTAAAATAGAACTTGCAGAGTTAATTGATGGATTAACTCCATCAGAAGAGGTTGCTGATAAACTTAACCGGTTAGATGCCATACTCATCAGGGGTGAACAGATTGATTGCCCATTGGAGCATCAGTTTGTTGATGGCATGTACATGAGGGAAAGATTTGTTCCTGCTGGCACATTGTTCACTACCTACACATGGATTCATGAGCATCCTTTCTTCCACAGCATGGGGGAACTATTGATATATGACGTTAAATCAGCCTCGTGGAGGCATCATATAGCACCAAGCCATGGTATAACCCAAGCAGGAACAAAACGCATTGTATACGCCCTTACAGACATTGTATGGACAACATGCCATGTGAACAAGCATAACATACAGGACATTGAAGAGTTAGAAGGTTATTTACTTGAAAAATACGACAATCCATACCTATCTTTACCAGAACTAAAAGCGATACAGAAATGAGTGCATTAATTGGTGGCATAGCAGTAGGTGCAGCAGCATTGGGTAAAGGAGTGATGGGAGCAGTCCAGAACCATAAGGCATCTCAAATAGAAAAACAAAACATCAGGCCCACACAATATGTACAGCCTGAATTGTTACAAAATGTTGCCACTGCTAATCAAATGGCTCAAACGGGTCTACCACAGACACAGTATAACAATCAACTAAACTCCATCAACCGTAATCAGGCAGCAGGTATTCAGGCATTAGGTGCAAGTCAAAATCCAAATGCAAGCATTGCTTCAATTGTAAGGGCAAGTAACGATGCTAACAATAATCTCAATGCGCAGGATGCTATTGCCCGTAACAGGAATACATTGGCACTCTTACAACAAAGAGGGATATTGGCTAATGCCAAACAAAATGCATGGAACTACAACTATGCTGATAAATACTCTGAGAACTTAGCCAAATCACAGGCGTTGCGTGGGGCGGCAGCACAGAACATAGGTGGTGCTATAAACAGCATAGGACAAGCTGGTATAGGATATATGACAGCAGGGTTAGGAAGTGGATTAGGTGCGGCATCAAACGTGAATGGCGCAGGCGCAGGTGCTCCAATCGGAGCAGGATATATAGGTGATATCAATCCAACAGGGATGTATAATAACATGAGCTAATGGCTACCAACAATTCGGCACTTTACGGAATAAATCGTGGCGAGGCACAGGTATTCGACACATCGGGTATTGATAATGCTTTTCAGCAGTTATTAGCTCGTAAGCAACAGCAGCGCCAACAGGAAATAAAACAACTTACAGATCAGCAGGCACAGCTAAGGCCAGAGGGTTTAAGGAATGATGCTGAACGTCAAAAATACTTCAATGGTGTCAACGATTGGCGCAATCTATCCATTCAGGCACAGAATGAAAAGAACCCATATCAAAAGTCATTACTAAAATCAAAGGCTGACCAAGCTTATCTTGGACTACAATCATTTGTATCGAGTGCAAAACAAGCAGCTAAAAATGAAGATGCCTTTGGTCAAATGCTTTTAAACCCGACAATAAGGGATAGATACACCCCAGATGTTGTAAATAAGTATCTGGCAAATAGAAACCTTTCTCACGATGACCCTAACTACGTAAAGGACTTTAATACCTACGAACAACAGGTAGACCACTCTAAAGTGCTGGATAGAATAGACAAGGCCAATAAACTATTGTTAGACCAAGCAAAATGGGGTACACCAGTACTACAAAACACAAAGGTTGGTAACAGAAATGCCACGTTCATCAACAATAGTCGTGCGGTTAGTCCGGAAGCCCAAGCAGACAAATATGGTCAGATGTATGAGGCTGACAGGGAGTTTAAGAAAATGTTGATGGACATTCACCCTGAGATATATAACGACCCAAATCTAACGCCACAACAGCAAAAGGCAGCAGCTATAGGAGCATTGATTAAAAACCAAGGGCCGATTGCAGAATATAAAGCACCACAGGAAAAGCAAGACCAACCACCAAACATGACACTGGCAAATCACATTGCCATGAGGAACTATGATATAGCCCATCCATTGCCTGGTCAATCAACATCACAGTACACGCCTGCACAGATATTGGTAGGGGGCAGTCCAAATGGTGATAGGGGTATGATACAGGGCAATACAGACGCTATGAAGCATTTGGTTAACTTAGCACCTAAATCACAGTATGGTAAAGGGAATGCTCCTGTAGTGGCTATAGACCCCAACACGGGAAACCATATATTTAGGTTCCCTGCACAGGTAGTGACAGATAAAAAGGCTGTTAATGATAATAAGAAATTACGTGCTGAATATGAACAAGACCCTGAAACCAAGGGTGGATTTTTAGGAATAGGTGCCAAGAAAATACCATTTGAACAAAGTGAAAGGGCTAAACAGTTAAAACCTGAAATATCGGTTAAGAAGCCCGAACAAACGTATACTTTAGATCCTAATGACCCTAATGGTTATTTCGGACAGGTATCACAGATGGCAAAAGACCAAAACATATCTTTAGGCGAATTAAACAAAATACAAGGAGGTAAAGGCGGTAAGGGGATTATTCCAACAGCAACTAATAAACAGGTAGCAATCCAACCTCAACAACAAAAAACAATCCTTTACAATGTAGATGGTAAGCAATATAACATACCATCAGATAAGGTAAAAGACTTTTTAAAAGCTTATCCTCATGCTGAACACAAGGTATCTGATGAAGGGATAACTTTTAGTGTAAATGGTCATGTAGGAACTATACCCCTTAATAGAGTTAAAGAATTTCTTAAAGAGCATCCCAATGCAATAAGGCAATAGATAATATGAATAGCATATTTGAAAACTTTGGAGGATCTTTGTTAAGTAGCCCAACGCCAGCAGCCGAAGATCCGGGCGATGATGTGTTTAAAAAGTTTGGAGGTAAAAGGATATCTACCCCAACAGTGCAAGATAACACAATAGTTGTAAATCCAGTTGTTCCAAAAAACAACACTCCACAAGAAATAAACAGATCAAAACAAGCCAAATCTATTAATCAAGACGCGCAAGAAAAAGACGCTTATTATAATCCTCCTGTAAGAAAAAACATAACAAGTGGCGATGCTATGACTGATTTTCTTTATCGAAATCAGTGGTTAATAAATACTCCTGTTGTTGGCAATATAATCAAGAATAAAGCTTATGATATTGCCAGAAAGTCAAGTGGGTTTGAGACTTTAGATAAAAAGCAACTTGATGATATTAATAATGGGAAACAAGTTAAAAGCATGATTGTAAAGTATAAAGACCCTTACTACAGGAAAGGCTTAGACACAACCTATGAAGATGGGATTAAAGATTATAAAGGACAGGACCTTACAAATGATGCAAAAAACCACGTTAATCTTTTAGATCAATATTTTGGCAAGATAAGTTTACCAAAATCAAACTATGCCCCGACTTCTGATTATTTAAAGTTTTTACCATCGGTTAGTATAAAAGGGAATTTTGAAAAGTCTGGAAAAAAGAATTTATCTGACTGGGTTAATTATATTAAAGAGATGAGTGGTGCTTTTAATGGTATTGATCCTAAGTCACTGGATTATATGAAAAAACCTATATATAGCCAAGAGGGGAATGATAGTCCAATTAGTTTGTTTTTGGGAACAAATTTAAATGGCCATAAATTAAACATTGCTTACGACAAGGAAAGGAAATTACCATATATTTCTATATCAGATGCTTGGGATTTTGCACCTAAAGACTATGCTCTTAAAAATGGTCTTTTGCAAGGCGATGGCAGCAGCTCTGGTAGAGCATATATCCAAGCTTCATTAATGCATAAGGCTGGAACTCCTTTTAAGGTTTATGACAGATTTTACTTTGATCCGAAAACCAATGATTACATTCCAGATAGCAAAGTTCCTAAACTGAAAAAATAAATTTTAATTTTAAATTATTTATCTACATTTGTTTAAGCACTTACCAATGTCGGAGGTGACTAAAAACAAATATTATGGAATCTACATTAAAGATTGCGACATCAAGTCGTGGAGTACACGGCGTACCAGTAATTAAAATTGTCCAACCAGTTTATTTAAGTAATCCTATTCCTGGCTATGATTTCGAAGATGTAAAAGATGAACTAATATCATCTTTATTGCATACACCATGTATGCAGTACCCAAACCAACTATTCAGAGTTGATAGTCGTTTTCAGTATCCCGCTGATGGGGAATCTAAAGTAGTTATTACCACTATTTCAGCTATTGAGGAAGGGCAAATGTTTCATGCTTTCAAGCATGCTATATTTGATCGCCTGATATCGTATGAAAACCTTTGCGATTGCATTGAATTTGAAAAGAGACCTTCGGGTCCGGGCGCTCATGGCCCGGTACCTTTTGATTACGATAAGTACTTAAAGATAAAAGAGTTTTTCGATTGGGTTTGGGATCAGCCATACAATGGTGATCCGGTAAACACTCCCATTGAAACACGCCGGGATACGCAGCCAAAACCAGTTATTCCCATGGAAACTATACGCGATTACTTTGAAATGACCCTTGAACAAGGGGAACGAATCAATGCATTTGAAAACACGCCAAAGGTGAGGCTTGATATGAAAGTACAAAGCATTGCTGAAGCATTCCAAAAAGCATTTAATATATTTGAATCAAAACAAGGGGCCGAATATTGGCATAGGGTAATTGACCGGGTTGATGGCAAAGAAAAACAACCCCTAATCAAACCATTTGCATCATTAACCATAGATGAATTAAATAAACTGTAAACATTTTCAAATTAAATAAGGGTGAAAGCCGTTCATGTATTCCCAAGCATGGCGGCTTTTTTTAGTTATGACAGTATTTAAAAGATATCTCGATACTATTTACATAATTGTCGATGGCTTCCATGTAGGTCATGCTCGTCTTGATTATGAAGATAAGCCCTGTCTGTATGTTTCACTTGTCAAAATAAAAAAACGATATAGGCGTAAAGGATATGGTAAGTTGTTGGTAAATTATATTACTGATACATTCATAAATTATGAATCCGTATCACTTTACGTATCTATTTATAATCCAAATGCCATAGCGCTGTATAGGAAATGTGGATTTTTTATTTCTTATTTAAGTCAAGGCGAACATCCACATTACTTGATGACCTATAAACTCACTTAATAAGACCTATCTTTGAATTAAACATTTTAAGACATGGCAGAAATTACAGAGGAAGATCCATTTGCTAAATATCAAGTAAAGCCCACTACAACATCAGGCAATAGTGACTGGTCACAATACGAAGTAAAGCCACTTCCAAAGGCACAGCCTACTTATACAGATATAAGGAACATACATACCACGCCACAACAAACTTATAGCCCTGTTACCGATCCTAATTTACGCCAACAAATCCAGCAACAGGGACAACAACAGGTTAATCATCAAAAACAGGAGCTATCTAATAGGTTAACACAAATAAAGTCCTATCTGAAACCTGAAAATGCTAAGGAATTGGATAACGCCATTAATATAGCAACCACTCGTGAACCTGACAACCTAAGAGAGGTGAGTAAGGAAGAACAGGATCATTATAATTTCATGCAAACACCTGTAGGAAAGACTTTGGGTGCTGTGGCATATTTAGGGTCAAAAGCTACTAAAGGAGCGTTACAGGTGGCTAAAGGTGCCGCACACTATGCAGGGTATCTTGAACCTAATGCAGGGCTTAGAAATGCCAATGAAATCATGGCAGGAGTGGCTTTTGATAAATCAGACAAGAACACCAACTATGGGCTAACCAACAACGACATTAATCGTTATGATGAAAACAAGATAACATCTAATCTTGGTGGGCTGGCAGAGTTTGCACCAGCAGCTGCCGCTTCTGCGCCCACAGGTGGGGCTACCTTATTTTTACAAGGTGCTGGACAGGCACAGGAGCAGTTAGAAAAGGCACAAAGAGAAAGTGGTGTTGATATTAATCCACTGGTAAAAGAAGCATTTATAGGTGGTACAGGAATAGTAAACAAGTTTCTGATGCACGACTTGGGTAACAGTGTATTTAATAAGCTGCCAGCGGGTCTTAGAGGTGATATAACAGCATCAATCAGCGCCAACGCTATAAAGGAAGCTTCGGGAAAAGAATTGACAGGCGAGGCGTTTAACAACCTGTTACAGAAAGGAGCAACTGAATGGGCTGATAAAGTAGCTAAAACAGGTGTTAATGCCTTACAGGGCACATCAAAGGCAGCGTTAGATTTATCAGCATTAGCCACAAGTAACTTCTTACTAAAAAAAGGCGTAGATGCTACAACAGATACACCAGTATTCAATGAAAATGCAGGTGATTTGGCACAGCAGATATCTGACATAGCGACTAAAACAGCACCTTTGTTTGGCGCAGCAGGTGAGGTAAGAAACCTAACCAAGTTAACTCCATACTCATCATATAAGAACAGTGTGGTTGAAAGTTTGATGGCAGACCCATCAGAAGCCAACGTGGCAAAAGTAAAACAAGATTTAGTTGACCATAATAACGCACAGGAGCCCTCACAGCAATGGAATAGGGATGAAGTGGATGCAACTATCCAGCACATAGATAAAATCGCTGATATAGCCCGTAAACTACCAAGAGGTATTCCACAAAAGAAAGTGGGTGATGCTGTTGATTTGGTTAATGGCAGGGATGAACTTAAACAGCAATTGGCCGATGTTCAGAAACAGCGTTCGCAGATGGATGAATCGGTTAATGAGATACCATCAGAAGGTGAGAAATTTTTGATAGATAAGATTGACCAGGCTAACGATAAGTTAAAAGATATAGCCACTGGTAAGAAAACAACTTATTCCAAAGGAACAGGTGATGAAGAGGGATTGTTTTTTAAAACCGTTGGCGGTAAAAAAGAAGAAATACCACAAAGTAGATATGAACTGGAAAATTTAGAACGTACATCACATGCTGAAAATAGCATAGAACAAGCGCCATCTAATCAGCAAGAATCGCCGGTAGTAACAGAACCAATCACAGATGAACAGCGCAAGGCACAGAACGATGAAACAGATGCCAAGATAAAGGCATTCCAGGAAAAATTCCCTGACAAACAGGTAGACCCATTGGAAGATTTGCCCGAAAGTGTTGTAAGAACGTTTGACAGGGTGGATAATGATTTACCTACAGATCCTGTAGCTGTTCAGGAAGCCTCTGACTGGCTGTATAACAAGTATAAACAGTTAACAGCTATGAAGCAATCTGATACCCGTATGTTGACCACAGAGCAGATTGATGCCATGCAGGAGCAATTGGGAGAGGACATCACACTATTAGAAAACCATAAACAAAAATATCATGGAGAAGAACCAACCGGACAAGCAGCCCAAGCAGAACAACAAACTCAACCTGCGGAACAGGCTGTTAGTAGCACAAATGAAAGCACAGGAAACCCTATCGAACAAAACCAAAAAGTAAATGAACAAACAACTGAAACTGCGAACCCTGAGTTACCAACTAATCCGCAACAAGAAAGTGCCACAGTTGCGCAGGAGAATAGCACAGCAAATAGTGAGGCTAACGTTGGGCAAGCCAATGAAGAACCTGTAGTTGAAAAAACAAAGTCATCACCTAAACCTAAAATAGCTGAAGCTATTAAGAACGAAAACATCAAGGCTAAGGCAGAAAAAGCAGGAATTGAATTGGATGACCATGTTGGCAAAAAGCGAACTAAAGAGGTTGTTGATGCCGAGGCTGAAAAAGAGTTGAAGTCTGGTTATGACAGTCATGAACTCGTTCGGAAGATTTTAGAAGAAAAGTATATACCTTCAGATACAGAAGGTGCTATTTTAGCCAAGCATACAGCCACAGTCGAAAACAATTATAATAATTTAACAAAGCGTTTAGAAACCGATGGCGCTACCATGAGTAAGCGCGAGTTTGATGATTTAAGTGCTGAATACGATCAAGCCTCGAAGGATTATCAAGATGCTTTAAATGCAGATGTAAAAGCAGGTACTGCACAGGCCAGAGGTTTTGGAGCACGTAGATTTAATGTTAAAAATGACTTTTCATTAGGTCAGATGATAAAAAACAAACGTGCTGCATTGGGTGGTGAGAAATTATCATCAGAGCAGTTGTCGGAAGTAACCAAACGTTTTAATGAGATCGAGGAAGCCAATAAGAAGCTTCAGGAGCGAGTTTCTAAGTTAGAGGGGGAGAACGCACGCATCAAAGCAGAAAAGGCTATAAAACGCATACAAGAGGGCGAGGCAAGGATAGCAAGGAAAGCTGTAACCAAAGAAGCACTGGCAGAAGACAGGAAAAGGATTGCCGAAGAGTTCAGCGCCAAATTAAAGGCTATGAGACAGTCTGGCGCTTTGAACAGTGTAGGTAAGGCCACATACGAGTTCTTGCAAGCAGCAGCCCCATATGTAGCTAAAATGGTACGCAATCTAGCATTGGAGGGAGTAACCGAAATCAAAGATGTTGTTGCAAGAGTAAAAGAAGAACTTGACTTGCATGATTTAAGTGATAGAGATGTCACCGATATGATTGCAGGTAACTATAGTGAACGCACACCAACAAAAAAAGAACTGTCTGATAAGATACTTGACTTGAAAATGCAAGCGAAGTTAATTGGACAGATTGAAGATGCTGAAAGTGGTCTTAAAAAAGCAAAAGGCACTAAAGCAGAATCAAAAGCAAGTAACAATGTCAAATCCTTAAGGGCAAGATTAAAGGAACTGACTAAAGACGAAACCAGTTTACAACAATCAAAAACAGCCACTCAAAACCGAATTAAGGAATTAGAGCGCCGTATTGCTGAAGGAGACTTTTCAAAACCTGAAAGTAAGGTCGTGCCCGATCAGGAGTTGTTAGATTTAAGGCGTAAGGCTGACAGGCTAAAACAGGAATATCAATTACAGTTGGCAAAGGATGAGTTGGCTAACCGTTCTAAAATAGAAAAGGCAAAAGACAACCTGTTAAACATTGCTTCCTTGCCGAGGGCACTAAAGGCTTCATTAGACTTTTCAGCAGTATTACGCCAAGGGTTGTTTGCTACAGCAGGACACCCCAAAGAAGCATTGACGGCTTTCAAGGAAATGTTCAGGCAGACAGTATCAGAAGAAAAATACAAGAACTGGATAGCTGACCTTAAACATCATCCTGTTTATGAACTGATGCAAAAAAGTGATTTGTATCTGTCTGACAAAAGTGACCCCAAGTTATTAGCAAGAGAAGAAGAATTTACGTCAAATCTGGCTGATAAGATACCAGGCATAGGGAAATTGATTGCAGCATCTGAAAGGGCTTATACTGGATATTTAAATGTGTTACGTGCAGGTGTATTTACCAGAGAAGCACAGAACCTGATACGTAAGGGATATACATTTGAAAACAACCCAGAACAGTTTAAGGCGCTTGCTAAAGTGGTTAACGTACTAACAGGACGTGGCGATATACCTGAGTTCTTAGGTGGTAAGCAACCTAAGTTATTGAGTAGCGCTTTGTTCTCTCCACGCTTCATGGCAGCACGTATACAGACACTTTATTTGTGGGCTGACCCAAGACTACCTAAAGAGGCAAAGATTCTTGCAGCGAAGGATATAGGAGCAACATTGGCAGCAGGTGCTACTATCATTTCGTTAGCAGCGTTGGCAGGATTAAAAATACAGACTGATCCACGTAGTTCTAACTTTTTGAAGATACAGGATAAGCAGGAACATGGCACAACCTATTACGATATTTTAGGTGGACTACCCCAATATATTCGTTTCTTAGCCCAACAGATTACTGGTAAAAAGAAGCCCGCCAATGACAAGGGAATGATAACATTGGGCAGTAAGAAATATGGTAGTCCAACAAGGTTGACAGAGGCAGCACGATTTATCCGAGGTAAGTTTTCTCCTGTAGTTGGCTCAGCCACTAACTTAATGGAAGGTAAGGACGTAGTAGGTCAACCATATCACTTTTGGCCGAATGTACCACAGGAGTTTGTGCCACTTCCTCTCTCAGACGTTTATGATGCTTATAAGATCGGTGGGATTACAGGAAGCTTAAAGGCATTTTTACCATCACAGTTCGGTATTGGAACCAGCAGCTATGATCCGAACGCTAAGAAGAAATAAGTAATAAAATAACTTTACCTATTGGGTTATCTTTGTTTCAAAAGAAATCAATATGACTGCGGTAATAGGTAAACAAAATATACTCAGCTATACATGGGCTATAGCTGCAGGTGTTGGTACACTCACCATATCAGGCAACAATGCTTTTGATTTAGGGTTAACAGATATTGTAAGGGTGGAAGACACCACTCAATCTACCACTTTTGGACTGAGTGCTACCACCACCTTTACATCATCCAAGTCGGCAGGTATCCCAACTTATATATGGACATTCACTAATCTGCCAGCGGGAACATTGCAAACCGATACGTTATTGGTGTATATCAACGTGAATCCGCAACAGGCATCTTATTTAGTTAACCAGTATTCTGCTTCCAAAGTATAAAAATGGCAACTACAGCATCCATATCTCAAAGTTCAGATGGGTTAACGTTAACCTATACCTACAGCACTACACTTACAGTGACCACGGCTTCATTGTCTATATATGATAGTAATGGAACATTGTTGACTACCATAGACATGGGAACAAATCTGTCCACTACTTATGGCATTACCGCTGATGTGTATTTGTCGTTTGTATTGAATGTAAATACTGGGGCAGACATCATTACTACCAACTACATATCAACGCAGTTTTACAAGAATGCACAGGCCGTTTTAGCCTCTGTGAGCAATCTTCCATGTGGGTGTATTGGTACTACCTGTTCTTCATTAGTTAAGGCCAGAGAGGCTATAAATGCTGCTACGACCTATTATGCAGTAGGGGACTCACAGAACTCACAGCTGATGCTAAATGCTGCTGATTATTACGTATTAAATCCTACATACTAATGCCAACTCCACAACAAATAACCAACCGTATATTAAGAAGTCAATTGTTTCAGGCATCTTTGGCTAAGGCATTTGTTGCACAGGAGGCAGTAGGTAACTTTTATAATTATTGGGATAAGAGCGTTTATATATCAGAACTGGTAGAAGGATTATCTAATCAGTATGGCAAAGCAGACTACTACTCCACTACCACCATCAACATATATAACAAGCTTGGTGGACAATTAGGGATGGCATTTATTGATGGAGCAAGCCTTGATCCGAATGCTCAGCCTATAGGACAGATAATTTCAGTCAATGTGCCAGTGGTGATTGGTTATAATCAAGGCAAAATACCATTCACATCAACCGAAATAAGCCCTGCTGTTGAATTAACTGATTACCACAACCAATACTATCCACTCTACGGTAATAATCCGACTTTGGGGCTATATGACAATCAAGGGACGTTTATAGGAGACGAACAAACACCGCCACAAATCACATACAATACCCCCGGCGATGCGAGCACTGACATTGTAAGTATTCTTTGGGACTTACCTCCTATTTCGGGTGTGACAACTACGGGCTATGTTCAAATATCGGGTGCTGCCCCTGTTCAATCTGGTAGTAGTGGCTCAGGAAGCACAATAACGTTGACGTTCACTCAAGCCAGCCTTGTAAATGGAGGCACAGTAGACGAACCAAACTGGTATCTGCCATTAACTCTGCCTACAAATAAAAATCCCGTATACGTCACAATAAACGGTGTTGGGCAAGCAATGCAGTATGATAAGAATTTTGTACCACCGCGCCTTTGGGGATTTGCCAATAATGACACACAAACAATCATCATTTCAGTAATATGAGAAAGTTATGTTTACTTATATTGTTGTTCGCTTCATTAAAAGTAAGCGCGCAATGGGATAATCTTGGCACAACAGCAACACAGCGTTCAACTACTTCAACCGGATATTTCTTTAGAAACAATTTAGGATCTAAAGGCTATGTTTATTGGTATACAAAGGGACAAATAGATAGTATTGCTTTAAATAGGTTACCTGTTGGGTTGAGGGGGCAAATCCTTTCAGTAAGTGTAAACAACAGCCAAATATATACACCAGTAGAACCATTAGTATATGGGCAGTTTATTTATACTGATGCACAAAAAGCAAGGGCATTTGCTGCAGGAAGTGCTACACAGTTACAGATATTTAATAGCTTCAAGCGGTTCAGCCATGGAGGTAGCCAAACAGACCCACAGGGACAAACACAAAACGATACTATACCGGGGCAGCCGCTGCAAACTAATTCATGGGCTTATGACACAGTTGCCAACAGGGTTAAGTCAACATTTAATTCAGGCTCGGCAATTGGCTTTATAAGCCCTGATAAGTTTGACCACTATATTCACTCTGCTACCATTGGTGCTACAACTACTTCTGATAATGACAGAATAGGTATTGTAATTGCATTTTACGAAGACACGACTACTTTAGTAAGGAATAATGCCTATGGATTAAATCCAGGTGATTTTTCATGGCCAATAAATACCACCAATCAATTCATTCCTAATCAGCACTCATTGGCATTATACATCAATAGAGAAACTACTACACTTTCTTATTTTGTGGTTTATGACTATCGGAAGTTAACTCAAAAAATAATAGCCAATGGGTCTTTGTCGCCGGGATTGTATAATACAACGGCCAGTTGGGCGAATCAAAGTCTTGATGTTAAAATAGAAAGACAGGGTGATACTATACTTATAAATAGATCTCAATATTCAGACGCGCCGGGAGGAAAAGGAAGCTTGGCCTTTCCATTGACTGTCAATTTAAATAGTGATACGGTACTTTATAAATTCAAGGGTAAATGTCCTTATGGTTATACAGCGCAAAGTCAAGACAATGCTTACTATTCCAACATTTCATTTAGCGGATCAAACAACATTGTTTATGATCTAAGAACAGGACAAGAATATTTATTTGGAGCCAGCGGTTATGAATTGGTAGCGGATAAAAATATGTACACTGATCTTGGGTTAAGATTCTATTGGCGAAATAAAACAGAATCAACATTTGGTTACATCACACCAGATGCGACTTATGATGTAATAGTTGGTGAAACACCTTAATTTTAACACATGAAGAAGACATTATTTATAATCATTGCCTTATTGCTTTTTAGCAGGGTTTTTTCACAAACTGTTCCTGCTACCCCAACACCAGTGTCCCCTGTGCAACTTAATACAAACACGTTTTATTGGGAACCATCGTCAAAAAGGCACTTTGTGTGGAATGGTAGCACTTATTTGTGGTGGCAACCAACAGATAGTATTCAGGTATTACGAATGATTAACTCAGCTATAGGCGGTGGAACGACTGCATCCAATGGATTAACAAAAACCGGAAATGACATACAGTTAGGTGGCACTTTGACCAAAACTACCACTATAGGAGGTACATTCGATTTTAACATTTACAATGGTACACCAGGGAGTGGTAGTTTAAGCTTTATTGGCGTACAAGGAGGGTCTGGATCACTTAACTACATAAATCAATTAACAGGCGTTAATAGGAAGTCTTACGGAGTGGTTACTGCACCATTTGCTGTAACTATGTTCGCTCAGCGAGAGGATGATGCTAATAGTGTAAAGATTAATATGAATACTGATGGCATCCATGTAGTTGACGGGTTGAATGGTACTGGTATTGAGAATGACGGTAATTATCATGCAGGTATATCAACACATCCATATGCTTTAGTTGATAGGTCATATTTAGATAGTGTAAATTCTGGTAAGGCTAATTTAATCAGGGGGAATGCACTTACTGGGCCTCAAACAATTACGGATGAAGGAACGCCTTTGGTAGTAAGCAATCCAAGCCATAAATCTGAATTGGTGATTGATAATAATTATATCTCATTGGCCAATGGCAATACATCTGGCGCTGATACCGGACATTACGGGGGTGTTTATTTAAGTAAGGATCAGGCTGTATTGGAATATGTAACAGAACCATCTAATGCGCCTTCAATGATATTATTGGACAGCACAAGGATGTTGGTGTTGGATAGGATTAATAATACTGGGTTAAGATATTGGGAAGATTATAGCACTAACGGGAAATTACATGATGATTGGTTGCCTAATTGGGGGGCTGTTAAGTTTGCAGTTGATAGTGCAGGCGCATCACAATCTGGGACTTTTAACTCGAAAGCAGATACCACCACCCGTAAATATGAAGCGTGGATCTCAAATACAGGCAATGATGCAACTGGAGTTATTGGAAGGCAAGATAAGCCTTTCAGGAATTACGCTGCAGCCGAGGCATTTGCAACAGATACAACCATTCTATTTAAAGTAAATTATAGTGCAGGTACGTTTGTTACTCCTGTATTGCATCGTCCTAATGTTCATTTTTTCGGTTCTGGTATGCCAGTTACAGATGCTAAAATGAAATTCTATTCCCAAAGTATAGGGGCATTTATAACAACGCCTACCAAGTTGGTTGGGGGCACCATTTGGCAAGGGCGATTCCTTGATACATGCTATAATAACATTCAACGTCATAATCTTGGAGTTGATGTGGGGAAAGCATGGACAGATGCCTATAACGGAGGTGTAGCTACTGATGCTACATTCTTTGCAGCCCGATTCAAAGTATCAGGAGGTTATCCATCACAGGATGGAATGCACCAACTCCAAACAAACTATCCGCAGTTGATTGGTATTGTTGATGAGAATGTATCTAACTTGTGCAGGGACAGTACAAGCGCAGTTCATGCCAACTTAAAAGAGAATGTTTACGATCCGGTAGATATAAACGTTGTCACATATTACGGTGCTTATGGAAGCGTTTATAAAGCTATTGGAGGGCGTAGTATAGGAGTATCTGGTTATGGGCATAGTACAGCTGCGTTAACTTTAAAATCAAACGATTATGCTTATGGTTGGGGAACTATTGTTCAAAATTTCCACGCTCGCAATATTAAAAATAGTAACGGTATCGGTATTTATTTAATTTCAGAAAATGGAAAATCATTAGAGTTCCCACAGGTAATAGGCTTTCAACTTGATTCACTTAAATACGGAATTAAAACAAATGCTGTTGTTGATGGAGCAAATATCAGCGATGGAAGAATTAATGCCATGGCTTACCGTGGAATATATCTTGATCCATCTTTCGCATTCGGGGATTTTAACAATATTCAGATTAGATCAACTGGGGATACAGCCTTATATTTCGTTCAAAATTCAGGATCATATAGGCGCACAACATTTAATAATGTCAATGTTGCCAATGGTGCTAAATTAGGCATATTCGTAAACGCAACCACGAATAGTAATGTGTTCTTTAACAATTCCTCATCAAGTGGAAATACGGGAGGCGGCTATAATATCGCAGGCAATGTTTATACTCAAGGAGGTGCAACTGGTATATATACTATCAATAACACTGGTACAGCTAAAACAGGTACTTTTTTATATCCGTCTTATGCGACAAGTGACTTTTTACCTGGTATAGATGGTTTTGGTAATTTAAGCAAAAGTACAATTACACTTGGTAATGTTGTAACTACTTCACAATCCGCAGCGGTTACGAGTACTGGAAAGTTTACGATTAATCTAAATGAAGGATTAGCAATAGGAGCCAGTACCGAGAAACTTCATTTCGGAAATAATGGTAACTTTTCAATAAACAGAAACGTATCTACAGGCGCAATTGATGATAATACAGGATATGCCTATCAATGGTCACATACTAAGAGCACTACTGCATCTTCAGATTTTTGGGCTCTACAAGTATATAACCCATCTGGGACACAAATAACGGCGCAAGCTTTAACAATCAATGGTTTAGGGTATGTCGGCATAGGAGGTAATAGCACATCATCATTCTTAGGCATGAAGGCTTCTACCGGTGCTGCTTCTACATTTAATATTCCTGTAGGCACAGCCCCGACTACTCCTGTAAGTGGCGATTTTTGGAGGCCGTCAGCCACTGTTTTGCGTTACTACGATGGGACAAGCAACCAAGACTTGGCTAATATTGGTGGAACGCAAACCTTCACAAATAAAACACTTACTTCTCCGCAAATAAATACCCCTATTCTAAATACTACATCTGTAGTCGGACAAGTGTGGACGGCGACTAATACAACAGGGGCAGGTAATTGGGCAACACCTAATAACATTCTCGGAACTGCTAATACATGGACAAATAGTAATACCTTTAACAGTGATATTACGGTGCTTGGCAATGCCACTTTGAAAGGAGGATTATTTATACCAGGTCCTGGTGGTGTTTTCACATCTACTGTAAACTCT
>Ga0207674_10000493_pt1 | contig 51995 bp, 47 predicted proteins | sample KBSCornC72_FD_184303 | JGI IMG/M metagenome (GOLD analysis project Ga0207674, IMG submission 184303) | Corn rhizosphere microbial communities from Kellogg Biological Station, Michigan, USA - KBS Corn C7-2 (SPAdes) (version 2) | ecosystem: Host-associated > Plants > Roots > Rhizosphere > Soil ... | reverse complement strand
GGAAGGCGAGATCAGCTTCTGCGCGTATAACACCGGCGTGGGCTGGCGCAACATCGTCGAGAAAATGCACATGACGGCGACGCTCACCAAGTGGTACGAGGAGCACGGGCGGCATGAAATCATCGCCGGCGGCAAGGCTGTCAATCTGCCGAGCAAGGATCATACGCTGGTTCTGCGCGCCGATGACGTGAATCACGGATTGCAGCATGACCTCGACACACTTGGAATCGCAAAGACCGCGCGCGAAGAGAAGAAGCGCGCTCGGGACCAGAAGGCCAAGGACGCCGAGATGATGAAGATGTACCGCGAAGTTGTGCTCGGCGAAAAACCGCAGACCGACGTGGTGCCGCTGAGCTCGATTGCACCGGCTGCGCCGAAGCCGGCGGTGGCACAAGAAGAAGTCGGGTCGTTCGGCGATTAGTTTTACTGACGGCAGTTCTTTCCTTTTTTGCAGAGGCCGGGCATCGCGCTCGGCCTTTTTTATTTCTAGGGATCCCTGTATCCGGTCGCTGTGTCCGGCAACATCCACCGCAACACAGGCCCTCCATAGCAGCATCTAGAATGCTATTTCCTGGCCGATTCGGCTCTCCGGTGGAAGAGCGCGCGAACTCCTTGGCTTGAGGTTAGGTGTGGTCGCACGCGTGACGTACCGACGTGGAGCGGGAAGTTGTGGGGAGGATCGGGGATATGAGTAGTCGCGAGGGTGTGATTGGGTGCTATTTCCCGACCGCCCCACGGAATCTGTCGTCATTCGGAAACCAAGAATGTCGTCTGTCCCCTTTGATCCCTTCCCACAAGGCGCCGTTGCCCCGGTGCTGTGTTGGGACGGGGTCTTGGGAGGCTTGGGGAGGCTTGGGGGAGGCTTGGGGACAGACGACATTTCTCAGAGATCCGTCGCTCCCTGCGCACACTATCTTGTATGCCTCGCCGACCTCGCTTCGTGGTCCCCGGCGTGCCGCATCACGTTACGCAGCGCGGCAACAATCGGCAGGACGTTTTCTTCTCTGAACAAGACCGCATCCGCTACCTCCAGATGCTGCGCGAACACTCGCGCCGCCATGACGTCCGCATCCTCGGATGGTGCTTAATGAGCAATCATGTTCATCTCATCGCGATTCCCGGAAGCGTGGAATCGCTTGCACTGGCGCTCGGTCAGGCGCACTCGCAATACTGCTTGGAACAGAACCGGCAACAGGGCCGCTCGGGGCATCTCTGGCAAGGTCGCTTCTTCTCTTGCCCGATTGAGTCCAATCGTCTTATGTCGGCGACGCGTTATGTGGAACTGAATCCGGTTCGGGCCGGGATGACGGCTGAGGCCTGGGATTGGCCATGGTCCAGTGCGCGGGCGCACACTTCACCGGAAGTGCGTGATGAACTCCTCGATTGGAAGTGGCGTGGATGGATGGAAGAAGCCCTGCTCGGGGTGTGGAACTATGCGGATTGGAAGGCGACCCTGCTCGCTGCGGAGCCCACTGAGGATGTGGATCGAATGAGGCGAGCCACTAATCTGGGCGAGCCGCTGGGCTCGGATGAATTCGTGAGGGATTTAGAGGCTAAAGCAGGTCGTCGACTTCGTGTGTGGACGCGGGGTAGACCACCCGTGAAGCAAGTGGCTGCGGTGGCAGCCGGTCAGCAGCCGCTATTCGGGAAGTAAAATGTCGTCTGTCCCCTTTTCGGGGGGGTGCCTACTTGCGGGCGCCGCGACGGGGATGCTTGAGCGCCGACTGGCGGCGCTTGGCTGCCTTGCGCTTGGGCTTGGTGATGAGAAACGTCCCGCTGCCCATCGATACGGATTTATAGAGCTTGTCGTCTGCCATGTGAGTCTCTATTGTACCTTGTGCGTGCTACGCTGGTCACGTCAGATGTCCCGCCGGCTCGTTCTGCTGCTTATCCTCGTTTTCTCGGGCTGCACGGCTTTCGCAGAACCCCCGATTTTCTCCCAGGTCGACGACATGCTCCGGACGCTGTCCGACATTACAGGATGGAAGGTCCAGCGCACGGTCCCGGCCGAAGTCCTCTCCAAGGACAACTTCCGCAAAATGGTGGAGGACGGGGTCAAGGACGCGGAAGGCGATAAACAGACGCGGGCGGCTGAAATCACCCTCAAGATGTTCGGCCTGGTGCCGCAGGAGTTCGACCTGGCGCAGGAATCGGGCGACCTGCTGGCCGAGCAAGCCGCGGCCTTCTACGATTACCGAAAAAAACGCCTGTTCGTGCTGGATTCGACCAAGGCAAGCAATGAGCAAACCATCGCTCTGGCACATGAATTAGCCCATGCGCTGGCCGACCAGCAGCACCCGCTTCGAAAATTCATCAACGATGCGGATGGCGATGAGCAGAGCACCGCGCGACAGGCCGTGATCGAAGGCCAAGCCAGCTGGCTGAGCTGGGCATATCTTTCCAAGAAAGCCGGCAGGCGCGGCGAGGTTCCAAGGGATCTGGTAGATCGTCTGGCGGATGGCGCCGGCGCGTCGGGCGACGACTTCCCGGTGTTCTCGCAGGCACCGCTGTATATCCGCGAGTCGCTCACGTTCCCGTATACGGAGGGCATGCGCTTTCAGGACGCGGTATACCGCGAGCTGGGTCCGGCGGCCTTCGAGCGGGTGTTTCGCGATCCGCCGCGCAGCACGCAGCACATCATGCATCCGAAGACGTATCTGTCCGGCCAGAGTCCCACCATGCCCGCCTTGCCCCGTCTGGAAGATGCCGTAGGCAAGGAAGCGCGGCGTTTTCGAGTCCTGGCGGATGGCGACGTCGGCGAATTCGACTATTCGGTTCTGCTGCGCCAGTATATCGGCGAAACCGAGGGCCGGGAAGCGGCTGCGCACTGGCGGGGGGGCGTGTATCGGCTGTACGAGCATAAGCAGGCCAGGTATCCGGTACTGGAACACTCCTCCGAGTGGGACTCGCCTGAAGCCGCGCGGACCTTTTTCGAGCTATATCAACGGGTTCTGCGGGGGAAATGGAAGAAGCTGGAAATCGCCTCTTCTTCGCCGGTTGAGGTGACCGGGACGGGGGACAACGGGCGATTTTCATTACGTTTGGACGGCAATACCGTCCAGTGTATTGAGGGGATTCAATCCCAGGAAAGGGTGCGGTAGACTGTCTCTTATGCGCACTGCCACGTTGGCTTTATTCATTACCTTGGGACTGACGGCACAAGCTGCGGCTCCGGTGCCTCGTCCAGCCAAGGAATTCATTGTCGCGACACCGCAAGGTCAACAGATTCCGTTGTCCAGCCTGAAAGGCAAGGTGGTGGTGGTCCAGTTTCTATTCACCTGGTGCCCGCATTGCCAGGCTTTCTCCCAGGTACTTACGCAGTTAAGCTCCGAATACGGGCCGCGCGGATTCCAGGCGCTGGGCGTAGCCTTCGAGGATGACGTCAACAAGGACAAGGCCACAGCCTATGCCAAGCAATACGCCGGGTTCCCGGTGGGTGTCTCCAATCGGTCCGCGGTACTCGGTTATCTGGGAATTTCGGAGCTGGAACGCATTGGGGTTCCGCAGATCATCATAATCGACCGCAAGGGCATGATCCGCGAGCAGAGCAGTTCGCAGGGAGGCGGGCCGCTGGGCGATCCCGCCCATTTGAAGCCGCTGATAGAGACCCTGCTGGCCGAAGGCGGGAGTGCAAAGACGCCGGCCAAGGACGGGGTCAAGAAGAAAACCACGGCGAAGAAAGCCAGCGAATAAGGAAACCTCACACATGCGCATCGCGATTGTTTCGGCACTGCTAGCCTCGACTGTAGCGCTTCAGGCGGCTGCTCCGGTTCCACGGCCCAGCAAGGAATTCACGATCATGCTGCCGTCGGGCAAGCAAGCGCTGCTTTCGAGCTATCGCGGCAAAGTGGTAATGGCGGCGTTCATGTTCACGACTTGTCCGCACTGCCAGGCGCTTTCCAAGGTGATCACCAAACTGCAGGGCGAGCTGGGTCCGCGCGGATTCCAGGCGCTGGGCGTGGCCTTCAACGACGAGGTCAACACGCCCAACAAAGCTTCCAATGCGCAGGTGGTCAGCAGTTTCATAAGCCAGTTCCAGGTCGGTTTTCCTATGGGATTCGCGCCGCGCGAAAGCGTGCTGAGCTATCTGGGTGTTTCGGATATCGAGAGCTGGGTAGTACCGCAAGTGGCCATCATCGACCGCAAGGGTGTGATCCGCGCGCAGAGTGCGTCCAGAGGCACGACGGAGCTGCAAACGGAAGCCTATTTGCGGAAGTACCTGGGAGAATTGCTGGCTGAAGGCGGGGCGAAATCGGCTGCGCCGTCGAAGGCTCCCGCAAAGAAGGCTGCGAACAAGAAGACGAGCTAGACTGCGCTAACTGTGGAGGTCCGCGGCGATAGCTTCCGCGATCTTGCCGCCGTGGAACCGGCCGTTCTCGATAAAAATCTCGTTGGTGTGCATTCCCGCGACCAGCACGCCCGCCAGATACATTCCCTTGCGGTCGCTCTCGAGCGTCTCCGGGTGCGTGTAAGGACGCCCGCTCTCGGCATCGAAGCGGATTCCGTGGGCTTCTAAAAACTCCAGATCGGGCCGATAACCGGTCATGGCGAAAACGAAGTCGTTCTTAAGCTGCTTCTCGCCCTCGGGAGTCTGGATACGAACGAAAGTTTCTCCGATCTCGAGCACGGTGGAGCGGAAGTAGGCCGGGATCTCGCCGTTCTTGATGCGATTCTCAATGTTCGGCTTGATCCAGTATTTGACGTTGTTGTGGATGCCTTGGCCGCGATGCACGAGCGTGACACGCGCGCCGGTCCACCATAGCTCCAATGCCGCGATGGCCGCGGAGTTCTTCGCGCCGACCACCAGGACATCCTGGTTGTAATAAGGATGGGCCTCTTTGTAGTAGTGGATCACCTTGGGCAGATCCTCGCCCGGCACATTCAGGCGATTCGGCACGTCGTAGTAGCCCATAGAGAGAATGATCTTCTTCGAGGCATATTGACGCGCACATCCGTGCGCAGCATTCGAATTGGAGACGACGGCATGGGTGACGAACGCGCCGTCGTCGCCGGTGATATTTTCGACACGCTCATATTGGCGGATATCGAGCTTGTAATGATCGGCGACGCGCCGGTAATATTTGAGGGCCTCCGCCCGCACGGGCTTATCGTTCAGCGAGGTCATGGGAATATCGCCGATTTCGAGCAGCTCCGGCGTGGTGAAGAAGACCATGTTGTTGGGATAGTGATAAATGGAATTGACGACGCAGCCCTTGTCGATCAGGACGGCGCTCACGCCGCGCCGCTTGAGCTCGATGCCGCAGGCGAGGCCTGTGGGGCCCGCGCCGACAATGACGACGTCGAAATTCTCCACTACAGCATTCCTTCGACGTCTGAATACACTTGATCCAATGCCTTGTCGAGTGCTGAGGGATCCTTCCCTCCCGCCTCCGCCATGTCAGGGCGTCCACCGCCCTTCCCCCCGACAGCTTTACCTACGATATCGGCAAGCTTCCCGGCATGTACTTTTCCGCCGACACCTTTGGTCACGCCCGCAATGACTGATACGGACTCGTCACCGGTAGATGTGCCAAGCACAATTACGGCCGGGTCCAACTGGTTTTTGAGCGTATCGAACATCGCACGAAGTTCAGGACGACCTGCACTTGGGACGCGGACAGAAATAACTCTGACGTTCTTGATGTCGCGGCCCCGGGATACCAGACTTCCGGCTTCCGCTTGCGCGGCTTTCGTTTTCAGCTGCTGGAGCTCGTGTTCCAGCGCTTTTTCGCGAGCCTGAAGTTTTTCGAGATCGACGCCAGCGAATTTTGCCTGTTGCTCGATAGCTTCCTGGAACCGCTTGAGCGCGCCTTTGCCGGTGATGGCTTCGATGCGGCGTACACCGGAGGAGATCGACCCTTCCGAGATAATTTTGCAAATGCCGATGTCGCCGGTGCGGCCGACGTGCGTGCCGCCGCAGAGTTCCTTGCTGAAGGTGTCGATTTTCACTACGCGGACGCGGTCGCCATACTTTTCGCCGAACAGCGCCATCGCACCAGTCTGCAAGGCCTGATCTAGATCCATGACGTCGGTGCGGACTTCGCGATTCGCCAGAATCTGTTCGTTCATGAGCCGCTCGACTTCGGCCAGCTCATCCCGATCCATGGCCGCGTAATGAGTGAAGTCGAAGCGCAGGCGGGACGGTTCGACGACACTTCCTGCCTGCTTTACGTGTGTTCCCAAGACCGCGCGAAGCGCGGCATGCAGGAGATGCGTGCCGGTGTGATTGCGCATGGTGGCATGGCGCGATTCCGGGTCGACGCGGGCAATTACAATGTCGCCTTCCTTCACGGGATTGAGGAGCTTCACCTTGTGAACGGTCTTGCCCGGTGCGGCACTGTAGGCAGATTCGACGACGGCCAGTGTTTGGCTGGTCGCTTCTGAAACCAGCACGCCCTGATCGCCCACCTGGCCGCCGGCCTCGGCATAGAACGGGGTGCGATCGAGCGCGATCTCGTTATGCAGCACCGCTGTCACCTTCGCAGGAGCTTCCAAGGTTTCGCGGCCGACGAATTCGGTTTTCGGCAGAGCCTGATAGACGGGATTGATCTGGGCTTTCTCCGCACCCTTCCAACTGGCACGAGCGCGGGTCCGCTGCTTTTCCATCTCCGCGGCGAAGCCCTGGGCATCGATCGAGATGCCGAGCTCGCGCGCCATGTCTTCCTGCTCTTCAAGAGCAAGACCGTAGGTATCGTACAGCTTGAAGCTGGCGGCTCCGGAAATGGCGCCGCCTTTGGCCTCATCCTGAAAGAATTTCTCAGCCACCTGGAAGGTGGTCGCGTAGCGATGCTCTTCGTCTTTTACCACGCGCGCTACGCGGGAGATACTCTCCATCATTTCGGGATAAGCGTCGCGCATGTGCTCCGCTACGAATCCGGTCAACTGGTACAGGTACGGGTCGGAAACGCCGACCATGCGCGCGTTGCGCATCGCGCGACGCATGATTTTGCGGAGCACATAGCCGCGCCCTTCGTTCGACGGCAAGATGCCATCGTTGATCAGAAACGCGGTGGCGCGGGCGTGATCGGCATTGATTCGCAGGGAGGTGTCGGTGCGATCGTCGTCACCATAAGTTTTCCTGAACAGTTCCGCGGCGCGGTCGATGATGGGGCGCAGCAGGTCAGTCTCGTAATTGGAAAGCTTACCTTGCAGCACCGCGGCGATGCGCTCGAGGCCCATCCCGGTATCGATCGAGGGGCGCGGCAGCGGCGTGAGCTTGCCGGAGGAGTCGCGGTCGAACTGCATGAACACCAGGTTCCAGATCTCTACGAAGCGCTCGCCGGGATTGTGCGGCATGGAGCCCGGTCCGGCCTCGGGACCTAAATCGAAGTGAATTTCAGAATTGGGACCGCACGGACCGGTTTCGCCCATCTGCCAGAAGTTGTCTTCTTCGCCCAAACGGAAGATGCGGTCCTTCGGAACGCCCGCGACCTGCTGCCAGAGTTCTTCGGCGGCGTCGTCCTCACGGAACACAGTGAAGTACAGCCGGTCCTTGGGCAAGCCGTAACCCTTGGTCATCAGCTCCCAGGCAAAGGCGATGGCGTCGCGCTGGAAATAGTCGCCGAAGGAAAAATTCCCCAGCATCTCGAAAAATGTGTGATGGCGGCGGGTATAGCCGACGTTGTCGAGGTCGTTGTGCTTGCCGCCAGCGCGGACGCACTTCTGGGAGGACACCGCGCGCGTGTAATCGCGCTTTTCCTGGCCCAAAAACACGTCCTTGAACTGATTCATCCCGGCGTTAGTGAACAGCAGCGTGGGATCATTAGCCGGAACGAGCGACGAGCTGCGGACCACACGGTGGCCGCGCTCGGCGAAATAATCGAGAAACTTCTGGCGGATCTGCGGTCCTGTCATGGGTAGTTTTATTGTGCCACGAGGACGGAGTATCCCTTGCCCTTCAAGAGATTGTCGTCCGCCGTGACCAGCGTAAGATCGTAGACTTTCGCGGTAGCGGCCAGGAAGGTGTCCGCTGGGTCCCGGTGAGGGAGAACAACTGTGTCCGAGGCCAGGGCGACTTCATGGGTAAGGGGAGCCTCGCGAAATGGCGATTCAATCAGAGTGGCAGCAATCCAGGACGCGGGTCCTCCCTTAAGAGTGAGCCGACCCTCGCGACAAAGACCCATGATCTCCCAGATGTTGACGGGGGAAATCCATAACTCATTTCGCGAATCTTGCAAACTCTTGGCTGCCCTTCGGCCCAGTCGTTGGGGGTGAAGATAGCTCCAGACCCAGACGTGAGTATCCAGAAGTAGTTTCACTTCCGAAACACGTCCCACTCGTCTGCGGGAGAGTGGCCTTGAACTTGGAGACCGCAATCGCTTCCACGTGTCTTGATTAGACCATAGTCAATGACCATGTCTAAATCTACATGCTGGGCGTATGGTTGAACATGTACTCTGCGAGCACCTGTTCTTCCTGCCCGGTTATCGCCAGCAGCTTCATGATCATCACATCCGGACCAGACTGGCGGGCGGCACCAATCGGATAATTCAGGATGACCTCGGTGAGACCGGCGCGAAAGGGAATGTCTCGAAGCCGGCGACGCTCCGCGCCGGAGGGGTCGCACAGCGCCAGGTCGACCTTCTCGATGCCCGTCAGATCCGCCGCCAGACGTCCGATCAGGAAATCGTCCTGAGCGGTCACGGTGCACTGGACGGACCCGCCCGCCTTCGGTGCGTACTCGCGAACGCGCATTCCCTCTCCTGCCAGGCGATCCAGGAACTCGCGGGTGACGATCATCCCCAAATTCCCCTGCCGGGCGAGAGCGCGGATGCCTTCGGCCAGAGTGGCCACGGACTGTAATTGGCGAGTGCAATCCTCGCAGCCAAATATGTGTTCTTCGACCGCTGCCTCTTCGGCCGCGGGCAGTTCCGCCAGCCAGTAATCGGCGAGCACGGGGGGATCGATAGGCTGCGTGCACCTCATGCGGCGCCTCCGGTGAGGCATTTCCGGAGCCGTCCCAAGGCGCGATGGCGGATGACGCGGACGTTCTCATTGGTGAGGCCCAGGGAGCCGGCCACGGTGTCGCTGCTGTGCTCCTCGTAAAACGTCATTACCACCACGCTGCGCTCGCGCTCCGCGAGCCTGCCGAGACAACCGGCAAGCTTGTCCAAATCCGGCGCTAACTCCAGCGATCGGTCGAAAAATGCCGAATCGGCCGGCAGGTATTGCTCCAGAAGCCGTTCCCGGCGTGCGCCTCCGCGGCGGATCTCGAGGACCACCATGCGGCAGGTTCCCAGCACGAAAGACTCGATCTTCCCGGGATCGCGCACTTTGCCGGCGCGCAGGCTTTCGATGGTCATCATCAACACCTGCTGGACCAGATCCGCGGCCGCCTGCTCATCGCGCAAGTGCCGCAGCCCGTACAGGCGGATGCGCGGGGCCATGGTGCGGCACAATTCCTCTTCGGTTCCAGGCAATTCCACTTATGAAGTGTAACGCGCAGCCCGGTCGTTACACTTCCGGGTGTAGGAGAAATACAAACTCGACATCTACCAGCCGATTGGCTTGCCCTTATTCTGCTCGTCCAGCCACTTCTGGAGCGGCGCGAAGTAATCGCGGATGGCGGTGGCGTCCATCTCGCGCTTGCCGGTGATTTCCTCAAGCGCATCCTGCCAGGGCTTGCTCAATCCCATGGCGAGCATGGTGTTGAGTTTCTTGCCGGCCTCCTTGCTGTCGTAAATCGAGCAGCGATTGAGGGGGGTGCCGCTGTTCCCAGGGCAGCCGGCGGCTTCCGCCAGAGCGCGGTGGAACTGGAACTGCAAAATATCTGCCAGGAAGTAGCGCGTGTAGGGAACGTTGGCAGGCACGTGGTATTTCGCGCCGGGATCGAAGAACTCGTCTTTTCCGCCATCGGGGCGCGGCTCAGGGGGCGCGATGCCCTGGTATTTCAGGCGCAGCTGCCACCACGCTTCATTGTATTTGTCGGGCGGGATTTCGCCGGAAAAGACGCGCCAGCGCCACTGGTCGATCATGAGGCCGAAGGGCAGAAAGGCAATCTTGTCGAGGGCCTTTTTCAGCAGGAGCCCGATATCCTTGGAGGCGTCAGGAGCCTTCCGGAGTAAACCGATCTTCACCAGATACTCGGGCGTAACCGACAGGGCGATGGTGTCTCCGATGGCCTCATGAAACCCGTCGTTGGCACTGTCGCGGTAGATGATGGGCTGGGTATTGTAGGCCCGCTGATAAAAATTGTGGCCCAGCTCATGATGAATGGTGGTGAAATCTTCCTCGGTGATGTCGATGCACATCTTGATGCGCAGGTCGTTGACGTTATCGACGTCCCAGGCGCTGGCGTGGCACACGACTTCGCGGTCGCGGGGCTTTACGAACAGGCTGCGCTTCCAGAAGGTTTCGGGCAGAGGAGCGAAGCCCAGGGACGTGAAGAATCCTTCGCCGTATTTGACCATCTGGATGGGATTGGTCTTGCGAGCCTTAAGGATTTGGGTGAGGTCGTAGCCCGGATCGGCGTTGGCGGGGGCCACCAGCTTGTAGATATTGGACCAGTCCTGGGCCCAGATGTTCCCCAGCAAATCCGCCGGGATCGGGCCGTTTTCGGGCACCAGGTTGCCGTATTTCTGATGGAGTTTCGTGCGCACGTAGGCGTGCAGCGAGAGATACAGCGGCCGAACCTGATCCCACAGGCGGTCGAGCTCCTTGCTGAAATCGTCGGCGGGCATGTCGTATTTCGAGCGCCACATGGCGCCGGTATCCTTGAAGCCCAGCTCGACGGCGCCTTTGTTCGAGAGTTCGACGAAGCGCGTGAAGTTCTTGCGCATGGGTACGGAAATAGTGCGCCAGCCCTTCCAGACGTCGAGCAGCTCGGCCGGATTGGTACTAGTGGCCATGATCTTGGTGATGTCGTTGATGTCTAAACAGGTTTTGCCATCATCCTTGCAATACTTGCCTTTGCCATAGGTGGCATCGAGCGAGGCCGCGATCTTGCTGACTTCGGCGCTTTCCTTGGGGTCGGAGGGAGGCGCCAGCGTGAAGCCGATTCTCAGCAGCTTCAACATGCGAGCTGTGTCGGCGGTAACGTCGACGCCGTCGAACTGTTTAGCCTGTTTGGCGATACGAACGGCTTCGTCGCCGGAGCGCTGGCCGGAGGCGGCGGAAAGGGCCTCAGTGTCGTCGGTGATGAAGTTTTCCTGGACCCATTCGGCGCGGCCGGCCTCGACGCCAAGATTGTTGAGCTTGATCTGGGCATCGTCGAGGAACTTCCTGGCGTCATCGGCCGTGGGCTTGGACTGGCTGCAGCCGGTTAAGAGGACCAGAGCGGCTGGGACGGTGACGCGCAGGAAGAGCGTTCGCATAGGGTCATGATACCCAGTTCACGAGACCCTTTATCCTAGGTGTTTGGTCCGTTCCAAATCCTGGATCCGAATCATCTCCGTAGCGCTTCTCGTCGCGCCATTTCTGGCGGCCTTATGGGGCTTCGGGATCGAGCCTGGCATGCTGGTGGTCCGCCATCGGCGCATGGAGCTAGCGGGGTGGAAATCCGAGCTGAAGATCGCGGTTCTGAGCGATCTACACGTGGGCTCGCCGCACGTGGGCCTCGACAAAGTGCGGACCATCGTCGAAAAGACCAACGCGGAGAGTCCGGCACTGGTAGTGTTGCTGGGCGATTTCGTAACGGGCGGTCCGAACGGCCCCCGCGCGGGAGGTTTCGTCGAGCCGGAGTTGATCGCGCAAGAACTGGAGAAGCTGCACGCGCCGTTAGGTGTGTACGCGGTGCTGGGCAATCACGACTGGTGGTATGACGGAGATCGCGTCGGGCGCGCCCTGACGGACGCCGGGATTCCGGTGCTTGAAAACCGGGCGGTGCATATCGGCGATATTTGGCTGGGCGGGATTGCGGACTACTGGACGCGCGAGCCGGATATTGCCGGGACGCTGCGGCAGGTAACGACGGACGAGCCGGTGGTGTTGATCACGCATAATCCGGACATTTTTCCGGAAGTCCCGGCGCGTGTGAGCCTAACGCTGGCTGCGCATACGCACGGCGGCCAGGTGAACCTGCCGATTATCGGCACCTTGATTACTACGTCCAAGCTCGGCTATAACGCTGGTGAATATGTGGTCGAAGGGCGCCACCTGTTTGTGACCACGGGGATCGGCACCAGTATTGTGCCGGTGCGTTTCGGGGTGCCGCCGGAGATCGTAATCCTGACGCTGGGGCCTTCTTCCGATCCGAGATAATTCCAGACTCATTCCCACTGTAGTTTTTGATTCGCGCCAACGATTTTCGGCGGCAGTGGGAAGACCTGCGCGCAGACGCCATGGCGGCGTTCGAAAAGGTCGGAGCAAGCGGCTGGTACATCCTGGGCGAGGAGGTGCGGCTCTTTGAGCAGGATTTGGCCGCGCTATGGGGATTTCCGCATGCGGCGGGAGTCGGCAGCGGGCTGGACGCGATCGAGATTGCGCTGCGGGCGCTGGGGTGCAAACCAGGCGACCGTGTTCTGACGACGCCGGTCTCGGCGTTTGCGACGACACTGGCGATCGTAAAGCTGGGGGCGGTGCCGGTGTTTGTGGATACCGACGATCAGGGGCTCATTGACCTACAGCGGTGCCAAGAACTATTGAAGAAGAGAAGTGGCATCCGGTTCTTCGTGCCGGTTCATCTGTACGGGTTCGCTCTGGATCCGAGGGCGCTGCTGCGGTTACGAGACGAGCACGACTTGCTGATGGTGGAAGATTGCGCACAGTCAATGCGGGCGGCGGGAGATCTGGCTGCGACCAGTTTTTATCCGACCAAAAACCTGGGGGCGATGGGGGACGGCGGGGCCATATTGACGAACGACGCCGCGCTCGATGGTCGAGTGCGCGCGCTGCGCGATTACGGGCAGATCGCGAAATACCGACATGACTTCGTCGGATACAACAGCAGGCTCGACGAGTTGCAGGCGGCTTATCTCCGGCGGGCTTGCCTGCCCCGCCTGGAACGCTGGACTGCGCGAAGGCGGGAAATCGCCGCGGCGTATCTACGAGGAATCAGGAATCCCGCGGTGCGTGTGCCTGCACCGTCCCCGGACTCGGAGTCGTCATGGCATTTATTCCCGGTGTGGATCGATCGAAGATTACCCGATTCTCCGTTCGGCACGCACTACCCCGCCGCGATTCCCGATCAGAAGGCTCTCGAGGGCGTTCCGTTCGAAGAGCCCGACCGATGCGAGAACGCGAGGCGGCTGTGCGCAAGCGAAGTGAGCCTGCCGATTCATCCGTACCTCGACGACGCCGAAGTCGCGGAGGTGATCGCGACGGTCAACTCACTTTGAGGGATGGTCCAGGTCGATAGCCATGCGCTCTGCCATCGCGATCTGGTCGGCGGTGCCGCGGAAAGCTGCCGCTCTCAGGCGATTGTATGTGAAGACCTTTTGGATTTGCGTCGCCTGGCGGATTTCGGTAGCGGCCTTCTGGAAATCCTGAACAGTTGCCGTATGGGGGAGACGCAGCACTCGAACGAGGTCGTCATTCCCGGCCATTTCATATTGATGCGTAGAAGAAGGAGGGTCGGGCACGATCTCCTTGACCAGCCACTCGGCCAACGCTATTTGCGCGTCGGTTCCGCGCACCGTCAATGCATGGCGTGCGTTGTAGGTAAACACCCGTCGAATATCGGTGATGGTCCGCACCAGAGTGGCAACTTCCTGGAAGTCCTGAACCGTAGGGGCGGTGATGAGGTAGAAAACGCGGACGACATCGTCGGTGGTCCCAGGAGTTCGGTATTCATGCGGCACGGCAGGCTGGGCTATGGGGCTATCGAGCTCATTGAACAGCCACTCGGCCATGGCGATCTGAGGGGCGGTGGCGCGAACCGTAACGCGCTTCTGATCATTATCGGTGGAGATCTGCTTGATGTCCGCGATGGTGCGGATTGCCGTCGCGACCTCTTGGAACTGCTGGGTGGTGGCGGTGTGAGTGAGGTAGAAGGTGCGGTCGCGATCCTGCGCGGATGCGAAAGCGGAGATAACGGCGAGTCCCAGAACGATAGTGCGCATAGGCGTTCCTTTCAGAACGCTAGACGCAACTAGTCGCGCGAACGTGCAGAGACGTTCGCGCGATCAGAGACTGGCCGGGCAAGTACTATTTGATCTCGAAGCCGTTGGCGCCCTTGGCCCGATGGGCCATGTGACAGCCGCCGCAGGCCCCGCCGAGCGCCATCATCGCTGTGTTGGCGGCGTCGAAGTCACCCGCTGCGCCAGCCTTGGCGATATCGGCGGACGCAGCCACGGCCTGCTTCGCAAAGCCGGTGGCGTCGGCAGCGCCCTTCTTGGTCCAATAGTCCTCGATCTGCTTGAAGGAAGACTCCATGGCCTTGGCTTCCGTCTCTACGGCGCCTTTATCCTTGGCAGCGATACCCTTGGCCACCTTGCCCTTGCTGGCGACGGCAGATTTCATAAAACCCATGTAGTCGGCATCGGACTGGGCCAGAAGCACGAAGAACACAACGGTAGCGAGTAGTGCTACCAGGACTTTAATCACTCTCATTTAGCAAACCTCCAATGGCCTCACATCATATCGTGTTGAAGGCCCGGAAGTCGAGGGGGGGCTGGAGGCTGATGCCTCCGGCCCTGGAGAATGAGGAAAGGCCGCTTTACGCAGCCTTCGGGGGAGCCTCGGGCGCTTTGGCGGGAGCCACCACGCCCGGAAGCATATCGGCCAGGACATCGCGGACGCGGTCGGCGAAGATGAAGGTCATCTCCTTCCGCACGTCCTCGGGCAGATCACGCAAGTCTTTCTGGTTGCCGCGCGGCACGATCACACGCTTCAAACCCGCGCGGCGCGCGGCCAGAACCTTCTCCTTCAGGCCGCCGATCGGCAGCACCAGGCCGGTCAACGTGACCTCGCCGGTCATGGCGGTGTCATTACGAGCCGGCACGCCGGTATAGAGCGAGGCCAGCGCCGTGGTCATGGTTACGCCCGCCGAAGGGCCGTCCTTGGGGATCGCGCCCGCCGGCACGTGGATGTGCAGACCGCTCTTGAGGAACACGCCCGGATCCAGACCGAATTCGGCGGCGTGGCTCCACAGGTAACTGCGGGCGGTCTTGGCCGATTCCTGCATGACTTCGCCGAGCTGGCCGGTGATGGTCAGCTCCTTGCCATCCGGCAGGAGCGCGGCTTCGATGTACAGCACGTCGCCGCCGGTTTCGGTCCAGGCGAGCCCAGTGGCGACGCCGGCCGGCAGCTCTTTTCGAGCAAGCTCCGGCAGAATCGCTTCGGGACCGAGCATCTCGGGAACATCTTCGCCGTGGACCAACACGGGACCGGTTTCCCCTTCGGCGAACTTCACCGCGACTTTGCGGATCAGGCGGCCGAGCATCTGCTCCAGCCGCCGGACGCCGGCTTCCCGCGTGTAGGATGTGATGACCTTCTGGAGAGCTTCCTCTGTGATCACGCACTGCTCGGCGGTCAGACCGGTATGCTGCAGAAGCTTGGGCAGCAGGTAGCGCTTGGCAATCTGGGTCTTCTCCTCCTCGCTGTAGCCGGACAGGCGCAGGATCTCCATGCGGTCCAGCAGCGGCGAGGGAATCGTATCCAGCGTATTGGCGGTGGTGATGAACAGGACCTTCGACAAATCGAAGGGCAAGTCCAGGTAGTTATCGCGGAAAGTTTTGTTCTGCTCGGGGTCCAGGATTTCGAGCAGCGCGGCTGCGGGATCGCCGCGGAAATCGCGCCCAAGCTTGTCGACTTCGTCCAGCATCAGCACGGGATTCATGAATCCGGCACGGCGCATGGACTGGATGAGGCGTCCGGGAAGAGCGCCGATATAGGTTCGCCGGTGCCCACGGAGCTCGGCTTCATCGTGCAAGCCGCCCAGGCTCATGCGCTCGAACTTGCGTCCCAGCGCCCGGGCGATAGACTGGCCGAGTGAGGTTTTGCCGACGCCGGGAGCGCCTACGAAGCACAGAATGGGAGCCTTGGCTTCCGGATTCAGCTTGAGCACCGCCAGCTGCTCGACAATACGCTCCTTGACCTTGGCGATGCCGTAGTGGTCCTCATCGAGAACCTCGCGGGCGCGCTTCAGATCCAGGTTGTCGTCGCTGCGTTTCTTCCACGGCAGCTCAATTACATATTCGAGCCAGGTGCGAATGACGTTGTGCTCGGGGGAGGCCGAATTGATCTTGTCCAGCCGTTCGAGCTCACGGTCGGCTTCCTTGCGGACATCCTCGGGAAGATCGGCCTTTTCCAGCCGCTCGCGCAAGGATTCCACTTCGGCTTCGTCAGTCTTGCCTTCGCCCAGCTCCTGTTCGATGGCCTTCTTCTGCTGGCGCAGCACGTAATCGCGCTGCTCCTTGGACATTTCGGACTTGGCTTTTTCGGTGACTTTGGCACGCAGCTCGGCCACGTCCACTTCGTGCGACAGCCAGCCCAGCACCATACGCAGAGCTTCGATCCGGGAAGAAGTTTCGAGCAGGGCCTGCTCCTTCTCCACATCCAGATTCATGACCGAAGCGATGAGAAAGGCGAGCTGCAAAGGATCGCTTTGGGCGGCGAACGCCTGGGCGATCTCCTGTGCCGGCTGACCCTGGACCAAATTGACATACTTGGACGCCGTCTCGACCACGGAAAGGCTCAGCGCCTCCAGCTCGCGGCTGGAATCGTCGGGCAGAGGCAAGGGACGCACCTTCGCTTTCAGATGGCCGTTCTCCTCGACCTTGACGATGACCACGCGCTCGATACCCTGCACGAACAGGTCGATATGGTCGGGCCGCGGACGCCCCGATTTGCGGATCACCGCGCGGGTGCCGATGGTGTAAAGATCATCAGCGCCCGGCGTTTCTATGGTGGGGTCCTTCTGCGCGACGACAATAACGTCCTTGCCTTCGGTCGCCAGCGCGGATTCAACGGCTGCCACGGAGGCCTTGCGGCCCACGCCTAACGGCATCAGAAGCCCCGGAAAGAGCACCGAGTTTTTCAGAGCCAACAACGGCAATGTCTGGATTTTCTCTTCGTCCATATTTGTCTCTCTCATTCTTTAGATGCTCGGGCCACCTTGGGGGACTCGACTTCAAACACCAGCGCGTCCTGGCGAAAATCCAGGACGACTTTTTTGCCATCGCGAACCTCGCCCGCGATCAGCATGCGGGCCAGCGGCGTCTCCACTTCCTTCTGGATGGCGCGTTTCAGCGGGCGTGCGCCGTAGGCCGGATCGTACCCCACGGTGACCAGATGGGCGCGTGCAGCGTCGGTGAGCTGCAGGTCGATGTGGCGCTCGGCCAAGCGTGCCCGCAGCGTTTCGAGCTGGATATCCACGATCTGCTTCAACTGATCCTGAGTGAGCCGGTGGAAGTTGATGACTTCGTCGACCCGATTCAGAAATTCGGGCCGGAACAAGCGCGGCAGATCCTCCTGCTGCGCGTTGGAGGTCATGATCACGATGGTGTTCTTGAAATCCACCGTGCGACCCTGACCGTCGGTCAACCGCCCGTCGTCGAGCAACTGCAGCAGGACGTGAAACACGTCGCTGTGGGCTTTTTCTATTTCGTCCAGCAGAATCACACAATACGGCCGGCGGCGGACGGCTTCGGTCAACTGGCCGCCTTCTTCGTAACCGACGTATCCGGGAGGCGCGCCGACCAAACGCGAGACGGTGTGTTTTTCCTGATACTCCGACATGTCGATGCGGATCAGGGAACGTTCGTCGTCAAACAAGTACTGCGCCAGGGCGCGAGCCAGCTCGGTCTTGCCGACGCCGGTAGGTCCCAGGAAAATGAAGCTGCCGATGGGCCGCTTGGGATCCTTCAATCCGCCGCGCGCGCGCATCACCGCGTCGGCCACGGCTTCGACGGCTTCGTCCTGGCCGACCACACGCTTGTGGAGCTCTTCGGGGAGGTGCAGAAGCTTCTGAACCTCGCCTTCGAGGAGCTTGGACAGAGGAATGCCGGTCCAGCGGCTGACCACCTCGGCAATATCTTCCTCATCGACTTCCTCTTTGAGGAGTGTGGGTGCGTGGGCCTCTATCTCCAATTGTTTTTCGAGACCGGTGAGCTGGCCGTATTTGAGCTCGGCGGCCTTGTTCAGATCGTAGGCCCGCTCGGCCTGTTCGATTTCGGTCTTGACGTGGTCGATCCGCGCGCGGATCTCGCGCTGCTTCTTGAGCGCTTCCTGATCGGCTTGCCACTGGGCCCGCAGGCTGGCAGTAGAGGTCTTTAGTTCGGCCACTTCCTTGTCGATCTTGGCCAGGCGTTCGCGCGAAGCTGCGTCGGATTCTTTCTTGAGGGCTTCTCTTTCGATTTCGAGCTGCATCTGGCGGCGCGTGGCTTCGTCCAGCTCGGCCGGCATCGAATCGATTTCGGTGCGCAGCTTGGCCGCGGCTTCGTCCACCAGATCGATGGCCTTGTCCGGCAGGAACCGGTCGGAAATATAGCGATTACTGAGGATGGCGGCGGCCACCAGGCTCGAATCCTTGATACGGACGCCGTGGTGCACTTCGTAGCGCTCGCGCAGGCCGCGGAGGATGGAAATGGTGTCTTCAACCGATGGCTGGTCGACCAGCACGGTCTGGAAACGGCGTTCCAGAGCGGCATCTTTCTCGATGTTCTTGCGGTATTCGTCGAGCGTGGTCGCCCCGATGCAGTGCAGCTCGCCGCGGGCCAGCATGGGTTTGAGCAAATTGCCGGCATCCATGGCGCCTTCGGCCTTGCCTGCGCCGACCACGGTGTGAAGCTCGTCGATGAACAGGATGATCCGGCCTTCGGACGACTGGACTTCCTTGAGGACGGCTTTGAGGCGCTCTTCGAATTCGCCGCGGAACTTGGCCCCGGCAATGAGGGCGCCCATGTCGAGCGAGACGACCTTTTTATCCTTCAGACCTTCGGGAACGTCGCCGCGGATGATGCGCTGGGCGAGACCTTCGACGATGGCGGTTTTGCCGACGCCCGGTTCGCCAATGAGGACGGGATTGTTCTTGGTGCGCCGGGAAAGTACCTGGATCACACGCCGGATTTCCTCGTCGCGGCCGATCACCGGATCAAGCTTGTTCTGCTCGGCCGCCTTGGTCAGATCGCGTCCATATTTTTCGAGAGCTTCGTAGGTGGCTTCGGGATTCTGCGTGGTGACGCGCTGCGATCCGCGGACTTCCTGAAGCACGCGCATCAGGCGGTCGCGGGTGATGCCAAGATCCTTGAAGACTTTTTCGGCATTTCCATCTGCCGCCGCCAGGATGACGTGCTCGATCGAGATGTATTCGTCCTTGAGGCGCTTGGCTTCGCTCTCCGCCGCCGTCATCAGCTTTTGTAGCCGGGAGGTGATGTAGATCTGGTCCAGGGCCACGCCTGAGCCGGACACCTTCGGAAGCTTGTCGAGTTCCTGGGTCAGGCGGCGATGAACGTCCTCTAGTTTTACGCCAGCGCGGGCAAGAATCGACTGACCGAGGCCGCCCTCTTGCTCTAACAGAGCCAGAAGGAGATGCTCAACGTCAATCTGCTGGTTCCCACGGCTGGCGGCCAGGGACTGGGCGGTGCGGAATCCCTCCTGGAGTTTTTCCGTAAAGCGGTTAAAATCCATAGCGCATCCTCTTGAAGAAACTATAGCATGTTAGCACACTGCTATGCAATAATCTTAGTGTGTAATTGTTAGATCTTGATAGTTGGATGCAGAAGGAGCTAAAACGATGCTGCCAAAGATCATAACGTCCTTGCCTGGGCCACGGGCACGAGCCATCATCCAGCGCGACGATCAATTTATATCTCCTTCTTATACAAGAACTTATCCTCTAGTAGCGGAACGGGGCGAAGGGGCCATAGTGGAGGACCCGGACGGCAACCGCTTCCTGGACTTCGCGGCCGGGATTGCGGTAGTGGCCACGGGGCACTGCCACCCGCAGGTGGTAAAGGCGATTCAGGAGCAGGCTGCCAAGCTGATCCACATGTCGGGTACGGACTTCTACTACGAGAACATGGTCGCGCTGGCTGAGAAGCTTGCGAAACTGGCATCTTGGGGTACGGGCGTTGGTCCACGACGCGTTTACTTTGGCAATTCAGGGACCGAAGCGATCGAGGCAGCTATCAAGCTGGCACGGTATCACACCGGGCGGGGGCAGTTCGTGGCATTTGTGGGCGCGTTCCACGGAAGAACCATGGGCTCGCTCGCGCTAACCGCAAGTAAAAGCACACAGCAAAAGGGCTTCTTTCCGGTGATGCCGGGGGCGCATCACGTTCCCTACGCATACTGTTATCGGTGTGCTTATGGGAAAACTCCGGATTCCTGCGCGGTGGAGTGCGTCCAGGCGATTGAGACCGAGCTGTTCCGCACCAAGGCGCCGGCCGAGGACGTTGCCGCGATCTTCGTGGAACCCATACAAGGGGAAGGCGGTTATGTGGTGCCGCCCCAAAAGTTCTTTGACGAGCTCCGGCGGCTGGCGGTCAAACATGGAATTCTCCTGGTGGCCGACGAAGTTCAATGCGGCATGGGGCGGACCGGCAAAATGTTCGCGAGCGAGCACTTCGGGCTGCAGCCGGATATAATCGCGCTGGCCAAGGGGATTGCCAGCGGGCTGCCTCTAGGGGCGATAGTGGCGCGGGCGGAACTGATGGACTGGAAGCCGGGCGCGCATGCGTCGACCTTTGGGGGGAATCCGGTGGCGGTGGCGGCCTCGCTGACGACTATTGAGCTGCTGGAGCAGGGTCTGGTGGAGAATGCGTCGGTCGTCGGCGCGCATCTCATGGATAAACTGCGCGATTTGCCGCAGCGTGTCCCGATCGTGGGGGACGTGCGCGGGCTGGGGCTGATGATCGGGATCGAACTGGTGCGGGACCAAGTGACGAAGGAACGTGCGCCGGATCTGCGCGATCGGGTGGTCCAGATGTGCTTCGAACGGGGGTTGCTGGTGCTGGGGGCGGGTCCGAACACGATCCGGCTGTGCCCGCCGCTGGTGATCACGAAAGATCAGGCGGATTTCGCGGCGCAGACGATTGAGGAGTGCCTGCGGTTGTTGACCTAGCCGCAAATGAACGCGAAGGACGCAAATGATATAAAGAGTGGGGAGGTGTCGGAATGTTTCGAATGGCGCTGGGCGGACTGCTAATGGGTGTGGCGGCGTTGGCCGCGACTCCGACGTTTAACAAAGATGTTCTTCCGATTCTCCAGAAGCACTGCCAGGGGTGCCATCGGCCCGGAGAAATTGCGCCGATGTCGCTGCTGAGCTACTCGGAAGCGCGGCCATGGGCGAAGGCAATGAAGACGGCCGTGGTCACCGAGAAGATGCCGCCGTGGTTCGCGGACCCGAAGTACGGCCATTTCGCGAACGACCGCCGTCTGAGCACGGAAGAGCTCGCCACCATCTCGGCCTGGGTGGACGGGGGCGCACCGGAAGGCAACCTCAAGGACGCGCCTCCACCGATCAAGTTTGAGGACGGGTGGAACATCAAGCCGGACATGATCATCGAGATGCCTAAAGACTTCCAGGTGAAGGCGACGGGCACGATCAACTACCAGAACATCCTGGTGAAGGCGCACTTCACCGAAGATAAGTGGGTGGTGGCGGCGGAGATGCGACCCGGGAATGCGAAGGTAGTACATCACATGCGGACGATCGTGCGCCCGCCGGAATCGAAGTGGCTGGCGTCGGCGGTGCCGGGTGAAGCCTACGAGGAGGGGTCCGAGGCGATGGGCGGCGCGAAGGACGGTACGGACCTGCTGGGCAAGTACAACCCCGGGCTGGGCTCGCAGAACTTCGACGTAGACGGCTCGGCCAAGTTCATCCCGAAGGGCTCGGATATCGTGTTCAACATCCACTACACCTCCATCGGGACGCCGCAAACGGACCGGTCCAAAGTCGGATTGGTGTTTGCGAAGACCCCTCCGAAGAAGCGCTACTGGATGTCGCCGGGCACGCCCGCGGCGTTCAACCTGGTGATCCCGGCGGGCGACAGCAATGCGGAAGTGGTCAGCGAGGTGACGGTGGGCGTAGATAACGCCAAGCTGGTATACATTCAGCCGCACATGCATCTGCGGGGCAAGGACTACGAGGTTCGCGTGACCTACCCGACGGGCGAAGCGGAAACCGTGTTCAAAGGGAAATGGAATTTCGACTGGCAGGTAGGCTACCAGCTCGCCAAGCCGCTGCCGGTTCCCAAGGGCACGCGGATTCTGACCATTGCGCACTACGACAACTCGGCGAACAATAAGTTCAATCCGGATCCGGGCAAGACGATCCTGTGGGGCGATCAGAACTGGGACGAGATGCAGTCGGGTTTCCTCGGCCTGGTGTTGGACGTCAACACCGACCTGGGCAAAGTGTTCCAGTCTTCGGGGCCGAGTTTGATGCCGCGCGGGACATCTGGGCCGACGCTGGCGGCTTATGAAGCGACGCTGAAGAAGTAGGTACCGCGCATTCGTGACGCAGCGCGTCATTCGTGGCGCAAGGCTTCAAGCGGATCGATCCGGCTGACGCGGAGCGCCGGCAGCCAGACGGCGAATAGGGCCACGGCGCTCAAAAGAATCGGCACGGCTACGAACACGATCGGGTCCCAGGTTTTCACCCCAAACAGGAAGCTGGAAATGAAGCGGGCGAGGCCAAATGCCAGGACGATTCCGATGATGGCTCCAATCACGGCCAGACGCATTCCCTGAGAAATCATCATGTTCCGCACGTCGGCGCGGCCGGCGCCTAGGGCCATTCGGATTCCTATTTCTTGCGTGCGCTGCTGTACGGAATAGGCCATCAAGCCGTAAATTCCGGTCGCGGATAGCAGCAGCGCCGAGCCTCCAAAGATGCTTAGGAGCAGCATGATAAATCGAGTGCGGGCGGTGGATTGGGACGCAACTTCGTCCATGGATCGGACGCGGGCGACGGGAAGGCCACCGCTCGCCTTCTGCAGTTCGTCTTGAATCGCCCTGCTGAGTGACTCCGGCTGTGCACGAGTACGGACGATCCAGGCAATGGGCAGGATCGGCAATACCAGACTCTTCACACCTGCTGGCAGCTGCGCAATGGGCACATACATCGCTGGCCTGGGAGTTCGGTTGAGCCCCACATCTCGAACATCGCCGACAATGCCGACGATCTGGCGGATGGGATCCGCATCGTACTGCGGGCCGAAGCCCCGGCCAACTAGCAGGCGATCGTTCAGTGGGTCGCTATTTGGCCAGAGCCGACGCGCCATCTCCTGGTTGATGATCACAACGCCGGGTTGTGTGACGTCATCGCGCTCGGTGAATGCGCGGCCACGCAGGACGGGAACATTGAGCGCGTCGAAATATCCGGGGGATACAAATGTCCAGCCCGCGATGCCGTGAAAGCGCCCGTTCAGCGGCCGGCCCGCGATGGTGAACGAAAGTTGCCACACAGTCTCCAGAGGAAGGCAACAGGAGGCAGCGGCGGTCTCCACTCCCGGCAGGGAGTCGATACGTGCCACGCCGTCGCGAACGAGTTGGTCGACTCCGGAGGTTTGTTGGAAGCGCGCACCGGCAAGCGACATTTGCATGGTCAGTACGTTGTTGGAATCAAACCCAGGCTTGACGGCCCGCAACGCGATGGACGTGCGAATCAGCAAGGCTGCCGCGACCAATAAGACCAGGGCGAGCGTCATCTCGCTGACGACTAGGATGGAGCGGGTCTTGCTTTGCCGAAAACCAGTACCGGAACGTCCGCTGCTTTCCTTAAGCGCGGAACTCAGATCGGTACTGGAGGCCTGCAGCGCAGGGAGGAGCCCAAATAACACGCCCGTCAGCAATGAGACCAGAATGGTGAAGCAGAGAACACGCCAGTCCAGCGCGACGGCAGATCCCGCCTGTCCGATGCGCGGAATGTTTACGGGATTCAGAGTCACGCCGAGAGGAGTGCCGGGATAGATGGCGAGAAAGGCGCGGATGCCTATGGTTCCCAGCGCCGTGCCCAGCGCACCGCCCATCAGGGAAAGGGCCACGCTTTCCGTAAGCATCTGGCGAATGATCCGCCCGCGGCTGGCGCCTACGGCAGCCCGGATGGCGATCTCGCGCCTCCGGCTGACAGCGCGAGCGAGCAAGAGGCTCGCAACATTGGCGCAGGCGATGAGCAAGACGAAGCCAACCGCGCCCGCCAGGACCAGCAGAGTTGGGCGGACATCGCCGACCATGGCGTCCCGTAGTCTTTGGACCGTGAAACTGCCCATGGGACCAATGGATCCGGGGTACGCGCGGCGATATTCCTCGGCGAGGCCACGAAGTTCCGCCCTGGCCGTGTCGATCGTCGCGCCGGGTTTGAGGCGGCCCGTGACGATGCACAGACGGGCATCCGTCACTTGGCTTCCGGGTTCGATCTGAAATGGAATCCAGACGTCGGGATGTTCATCGAATTGTTCACTATCGAAGTTCGGACCTAGGATTCCGATCACGGCATAAGGGACGTCGCCAAGCAAAATGGTCCTGCCGATGATTCTGGGATCGCCGGCGAAGCGCCGTATCCACAGATCGTGACTGAGGACGACCACATTCCCGCCTTTGGGGCGGCCTTCGTCGGAAGAAAAAGTACGACCGTAGAGAACCGGCGCGCCATAGAGACGGAAGAAATCGGCGGTGACGCGCGCCGCCGGAATTAATTCGGGCGCTGCTCCACCGGTTAGATTCACGTGATCGAGCCAGTGAGCGGAGACATCCTGAAACTGCGTGGTTTGCTCCCGCCACACATTGAAACTGCGAGGTGAAGCAGTGGAGTAGGAACCGCCGCCCGCAGTGGTGCTTTCGAATTGAACGATGCGATCGGCGTCCGGCGCGCCCAAGGGCCTCAGCAAAACCGTGTTGACGACCGAGAAAATGGCTGTATTCGCTCCGATCCCAAGCGAGAGGGCGCCTAAAGCCGCGATGGTGAAACCGGGGCTTTGCCGGAGCGTGCGCAGAGAGTACTTGAGGTCTTCGAAGAACGATCCCATCGCCCGGAAAGCCTCCTAGAGAGAGTTCCTTTCTTAGAGTGTAGATGAGTCAGGCGCGGGAGACAGCATACACTGTAGAAACCATCTTGAAACTTCTGCTTATCACCGGGGGGATCCGCGGTATCGGCGCAGGCACGGCTCGACTGGCCGCGCAGCGCGGCTATGCGGTGTGTGTCAACTATCTCCAGGATCGCGCCGCGGCGATGCAGGTGGTTACGGCAATGGAGGACGAGGCCGTCAGGTTGTTCGAAACGGTGGACCGCGAACTGGGCGGCCTGACAGCGCTGGTGAACCGGTCCGGTGCATGTCCACGAAGCGTGGATGATCGGGCGGGCAGGCGATGAAAAACAGACGCAGCAGCCAGTGGTTTCAGGCGCCCGGATATCACGGGATGGCGCGTCGGGCGTGGCTGCGTTCGGAGGGTTTTCCCGCGGATGTATTCGACGGCAAGCCGATTGTCGGGATCTGCAATTCCTGGAGCGAACTGAACAACTGCAACGCCCATCTGCGCGAGGTAGCGGCGGCGGTGAAACGGGGCGTTCTAGCCGCAGGAGGTCTGCCGCTCGAATTCCCGACCATTTCGCTGGGCGAAATGTTCATGCTCCCCACCACCATGATGTTTCGCAACCTAATGGCCATGGACGTAGAGGAGTCGATCCGCGCGAATCCGCTGGATGCGGTGGTGCTTCTGTGTGGCTGCGACAAAACCACGCCTGCGCAGCTCATGGGCGCGGCCAGTGCCGATGTTCCCGCGATCGTCGTGCCGGGCGGGCCGATGCTGGCGGGCCAGTTCCAGGGACAGCGGCTCGGTTCGGGTACGGACGGCCGCAAGCTGTTCGATTTGTACCGGACTGGAAAACTCACCGACGAAGAGTGGAGCGAAGTAGAGGGTTGCATCGCGCGCACCTCCGGGCACTGCACGGTGATGGGGACGGCATCCACCATGACCAGCCTGGCCGAAGCGCTGGGCATGACGCTGCCGGGATCAGCGAGCATTCCAGCGCCCGATTCCCGGCGCATGGCCAACGCGGAGTTGAGCGGCCGGGCCGCCGTGGGTCTCATTGAAAGCGGTCTGACTCCTTCGCGCATATTGACGCGCGAGGCATTTGAGAATGCGATCACGGTGCTGATGGCGCTGGGCGGATCGACCAATGCGGTGGTGCACTTGATCGCCATAGCCGGACGCGTCGGGATTCGGTTGACGCTGGACGACTTCGACCGCATTGCGCGCACGACACCATGCATCGCCAACGTCAAGCCGTCGGGCGAGTATCTGATGGAGGATCTGTTTCACGCGGGCGGCGTCCCGGCGGTGATGAACCGCGTCGCGAATTTGCTGCACGGCGGCTGCGTGACGGTGAATGGGAAGACCATCGGAGAGAATGTCGAACGAACGGAATCGCAGGACGACAAGGTAATCCGCCAGATATCGGCCGAAGGGGGAATCGCGGTGCTCCACGGGAACCTGGCTCCGGATGGCGCGGTGATCAAGGTAACGGCCGCATCGGCGGAGTTGCTCCAGCATCGCGGACGCGCATACGTATTCGAAACACGCGACCAGATGATGGCCGAGATCGACCGCGACGATCTGCCCGTCGATCGCGATACGGTGTTGGTGATGCGGAACTGCGGGCCTAAGGGCGCGCCGGGATTTCCGGAATGGGGACACATCCCGATGCCGAAGAAGCTGTTGCAACAGGGGGTGGCGGACGTTGTGCGGATTTCCGATGCGCGCATGAGCGGGACATCGTTCGGCACGGTGATTCTGCACGTCGCGCCGGAGTCGGCGGTGGGCGGGCCTCTGGCGGTGGTCGAGACAGACGACGAGATTATTTTGGATGTCGCGGCGCGGAAGCTGGAACTGGCGGTTCCACAAGAGGAGATCGAGCGGCGGCTGCGGGGTTTCGTCGCGCCTCCAGCGCATTATCAGCGCGGGTATGGCCGCCTGTTCCTGGACCACGTGACGCAGGCCAATCTGGGCTGCGATTTCGATTTCCTCGCCGGTTAGCCCCGGCCGACGAAGGGCATCTTGGTGGCCATCACGGTCATGAATTGAACGTTGGCGTCCAGCGGCAGATTCGCCATGTAGACCACCGCGTCGGCGACGTGTTTCAGATCCATGCGGGGCTCAGGCATGATCGAACCGTTGGCCTGGATGATGCCGGCCGCCATACGTTCGGTGAGTTCCGTGGCGGCATTGCCGATATCGATCTGGCCGCAGGCAATATCGAAGCCGCGGCCGTCGAGCGAGATGGATTTGGTGAGTCCCGTGATGGCGTGCTTGGTGGCGGTATAGGGCGCCGAATTGGGGCGCGGAGCGTGGGCGGAAATAGACCCGTTGTTGATAATGCGGCCGCCGCGCGGCTGCTGGGTCTTCATGATACGGATGGCTTCCTGCGCGCACAGGAAGGCGCCGGTCAGATTCACTTGCACCACGGCGTTCCATTGGTCATAGGTGAGATCTTCCATGGGAATGCCGGGCGCGCCGATACCGGCGTTGTTGAACAGCACGTCGAGCCGGCCGAATACTTCCCTGGTTTTGGCGAACAGCGCTCGCACGGAGTCGGGCCGGCCGACGTCCGTGGGCACGACCAGCATCCCAGTCCCAGCGGCCGCGGTCTGTTCCAGTGGCGCGGCCCGGCGTCCAGCCAGGACCACGCGGTATCCGGCTGAATGCAATGCGAGGCCTACGGCGCGGCCGATCCCGCTGCCGGCGCCCGTGACGAGCGCCACCTTGGTCACGACAGGGACGCTAGTGCTGTCCATGCACGCTGGCGGTGCCGCGCAGCGCGGCCATGCCGGAGGCCATATCGCCCGCTATAGGCAGGATGCTGCTCAGGCGGGTGAGGTCGAGCACCTCGCGCACACGGGGCTGGGGGCCGACCAGGACGAATCGTCCGTCAGGATTCCTGGTCACGGAAGAATAGACGGCGACCAGAAATCCGATCGCGGTGGAACCAATGGAAATCACTTCGCGGAAATCGGCCAGAACTTTCGCGCAGCCGATCTGTTTGAGTTCGTCGCCCTTGCTTCGCAGGTATTCGGGATCCGCGCCGGTGACGAAGCGGCCCTCAAAGCGCAGGACGCAAACGTCGTCGATTTGATTAAGCTCGATCAGCATGATAGTCCGCAGCCCGGAGACTCTGGTATCGTACTACATTGGATGGCATTGCCTAAGCGCATCCTGATTTTGGATGACGACCCGGATGTGCACGGCTTGCTGCGTGCCGCCCTGGCCGCGCCGGGCCGCAAGATCGAGAGCGCCTATGACGGCCACGCCGGCTTACGGCTGGTGGAGAACTCCCCCTACGACGTGGTGCTGACCAGCCTGGAGCTGCCGGGGCTGGGCGGGATGACGCTTCTGGAACGCATCCACGAAATTCGGCCGGATACGCGGGTAGTGGTGATGACGGTCGCCAGCACTCCGGGGAATATCGTCCGCGCGATCCGGGACCGCGCCTTCTGCTATTTCAGCAAACCTTTCACGGTGGAAGCCGTGGCGGAAATGGCGGAACGGGCGCTCAGCGGGACCGATGCGGAGGACGATATTCAGGTGCTCTCCGCGCGGCCCCACTGGCTGGGCCTGCGAGTGCGCTGCAAGGTGGAAACCGCCGGCCGCATCGTGCAGTTCATCCGCGAATTGGGAATGGAATTGCCGGCCGCCGAACAGGAACGGGTGACCACGGCATTCCGCGAAATTCTGCTGAACGCGATCGAGCATGGCGCCGGATCGGATCCCGACAAGAGAGTCTTTATCACCTACGTGCGCACCAAGCGCGCGGCCCTATATTACGTCCGCGACCCAGGCCAGGGATTCTCGTTCGACAATCTGGAACACGCGGCGGTTTCCAATCCCGCGGATTCGCCGGTGGAGCATGCTGAGATCCGGGAGAAGCTGGGGATGCGGCCGGGCGGCTTCGGAATCATGATGACCCGCCAACTAATGGACGATCTGATCTACAACGAGCACGGCAACGAAGTGCTGCTGATCAAGTACATGGACCCCAAGTAGGCGCGCGAGACCTATGCGTGTATTAGACGTGGGGTGTGGGATCAACAAGAAAGCGGGCGCGATCGGTGTCGACCGCAATCCGGCATCGCGAGCAGATGTCATCGCGGACCTGGATCATTTTCCCTATCCGTTTCGCGATTCGGCGTTCGACGAGCTGCAAGCGGTGCATGTAATCGAGCATCTTTCCGACGTGATCCGCAGCATGGAGGAATTTCATCGGCTGGTACGCGGCGGCGGCGAAGTGCTGATCGTGACGCCGCACTACACCGATTTCAGCTCCTTCTGCGATCCCACGCACCGCTGGCACCTGAACAGTTTCTCGATGCGTTACTTCGGCCAGGATCACGCCGGTTTCGGATACTACTCCACCGCGCGATTTGAGGAGAATTCCGCGCGCGTGAAGCTACTAGCGTTGTGGAGATGGCTGGGATTCGAATGGCTGGTGAACACCTTCCCGCGCTACCGCAGGTTCTGGGAGCATTACTTGTGCTACTTGGTTCGCGGCAAGGTGATCGAGTGGCGGTTACGGGTGATTAAGACATGATCGGGGCACTGCTAGATCGTATGCGCGATGCACGCAGGCGCCGGCTTTGGGATCGCGATCTGGCCACAGGCCGCCGCGGCGAGGACCTGGCACATCGCTATTTGCGGCGCGAGGGATTCATCATCGTCGCGCGGAATTATCGGCTGTCGTCGGGGGAGGCCGAGGCGGACCTGATCGCGCGCGACGGCGAGGATCTGGTGATCGTCGAAGTGAAGACGCGCGAATCGGCCGAGTATGGCCCGCCGGAAGGGGCGGTGAACCGCGAGAAGCAGCGCCATCTGATTCGCGTGGGCCGCGAGTATGCGCGCAAGACGAATACGCCCTGGGAACGGGTGCGGTTTGACGTGGTGAGCGTCATACTTGGCAACCCACTGGGCAACCCATTGGGCAACTCAAAGCGCGAGCCTCCTTCGATCGCGCTATTTCGCGGCCTATTCCATTAGCTAGAATCAAGGATTGATGGAAGCCGAGAAGCGGCGCCTGCACGAGACCGCCCGGCGGGAAGCACACTGGCGCCGCTGGGGTCCCTATCTATCGGAGCGCGAGTGGGGAACGGTCCGCGAGGACTATAGCGAGAACGGAACCGCCTGGGAATTCTTTCCATTTGAGCACTCGCACCTGCGGGCGTATCGATGGGGCGAAGACGGTATCGCCGGGATCTGCGACAATCACCAGCATTTGTGCTTCGCCCTGGCCTTCTGGAACGGGCACGATCCGATTCTGAAAGAGCGGCTATTCGGGCTGAGCGGCAATCAGGGAAATCACGGCGAGGACGTGAAGGAGTATTACTACTACCTGGATTCCACACCGACGCATTCCTACATGAAGTGCCTGTACAAGTATCCGCAAGCGGAGTTCCCCTATAAACGGCTGCTGGAGGCCAACGCCAGCCGCTCGCACAAGGACCCCGAATATGAACTGCTGGACACGGGCATCTTCGATGAGGATCGCTACTTCGATATCTTCGCCGAGTACGCCAAGGTGGACGCCAACGACATCCTAATCCGGATCAGCATGGCGAATCGCGGACCGGATGCCGCAGTCCTGCACCTGCTGCCGACGCTGTGGTTCCGCAATACCTGGACATGGGATCCAAGGGAGCAGAAACCCATTCTGCGCGCTTCTCAAACGGGGGAAAATGGGGCGATTGAGGCGAAGCAAGCCGATCTGGGTTTATACCGGCTGGCGTTGGACGGCAATCCGCCGCTGCTGTTCACCGAAAATGAGTCCAACGCACAAGCCCTATGGGGGTTGGAGAACGCGCGGCCTTACGTGAAGGATTCATTTCACCAGCGCGTCATCAAAGGCCGGCTGGAAGCGGTGAATCCGGAGCATACCGGCACCAAGGCCTGCGCCTGGTACCAGCTCGATCTCGCGCCGGGGCAAACCACGATCGTGCGGCTACGCCTGACGCGGATGATCGATCCATCGCGCCTGGTACCGTATGTCGAAGCCGACTACGACGGGATGTTCGCGGAGCGCATCGCCGAGGCCGACGAATTTTATTCTTTCTGTCCAGGATCACTCTCCGAGGACGGGCAGCGGGTTCAGCGGCAAGCGTTCGCGGGGTTGCTGTGGACCAAGCAGTTTTACAATTTCGTAGTCGAGACGTGGCTCAAAGGGGATCCGGGCCAGCCCCCGCCGCCGGCGGCGCGGCTCGAAGGGCGGGATGCGCAGTGGGTCCACCTGTACAACGAAGACGTGATCTCGATGCCCGACAAGTGGGAATATCCGTGGTACGCGGCCTGGGATCTGGCGTTCCATGCCGTTCCGCTGGCGCTGGTGGATCCCGAGTTCGCGATGGGGCAACTGAAACTGTTTCTGCGCGAGTGGTATATGCATCCCAACGGGCAGGTTCCGGCATATGAGTGGGCGCTGGGCGACGTGAATCCTCCGGTGCATGCCTGGGCATGCTGGCGCGTGTACCAGATTCATCGCAAACTCACGGGCCAGCCGGACTACGCGTTTCTGGAAAGCGTATTTCACAAGCTGCTGCTCAATTTCACCTGGTGGGTGAACCGCAAGGATTCCACCGGCAACAACATCTTCGAAGGCGGATTTCTGGGGCTGGACAACATCGGCGTATTTGACCGGTCCAAAGTGCTGCCGTGGGGCGGCTATCTGGAACAATCCGACGGCACCAGCTGGATGGCCATGTTCTGTCTGAACATGCTGAAGATTTCGCTGGAGCTGGCGACCAAAGTTAACCAGATTTACGAGGATGTGGCCAGCAAGTTCTTCGAGCATTTTCTGTATATCGCGGCGGCCATGAACGGGATCGGCGACGGTGGGCTGTGGGATGAGACGGACGGTTTTTTCTACGATCGCCTGCGATTGCCGAACGGGCAAGCGATCCCCATGAAGGTGCGGTCGGTGGTCGGATTAATCCCGCTTTTCGCTGTGGATACGATCGAACCGGGGATCATCGACCAGTTGCCCGGATTCCGCCGGCGCATGGAATGGTTCATGCAGAACCGGCCCGATTTGTGCGGAAATATCGCATCGCTTTCGCGGGAAGGAATGGAATCGCGGCGGCTCTTGAGCGTGCTGGCGCGGTCGCGGCTGCTGCGCGTGCTGGAGCCCATGCTGAGCGAAGAAGAATTTCTGTCGCCCCACGGCATCCGGGCGCTGTCCAAGTATCACCAGCAGCATCCCTTCATTCTGCCGGTGAATGGCCAGGACTACCGAGTGGATTATGAGCCGGCGGAATCGAACACCGGTCTGTTCGGTGGAAATTCGAACTGGCGGGGACCGGTGTGGTTCCCGGTAAACTTTTTACTGATTGAATCGCTGCAGAAGTTCAATCATTATTTCGGCGGCGACCTTCAGGTGGAGTTTCCAACGGGATCAGGGAACAAGACCAATCTAGGGGATGTCGCCTGCCAGCTATCGCGGCGGCTGTCGCATTTATTTCTGCGCGACGCCGGGGGGCGGCGGGCAGTCTTCGGAGGGGCGGAAAAGTTCCAGACCGATCCGCATTTCCGCGATCACATTTTGTTTTACGAATACTTCCACGGCGACAACGGCGCGGGCCTGGGCGCGAGCCACCAGACGGGGTGGACCGCGCTGGTCGCGAAGCTGTTGCAGCAAAGCGGCGAGTAGCTTTTTTCACCCCCTGTTATGATGGGGACTTAAAGATGTCTCAGCCGGCTCGAAAACCCCCGAATATCTGGGCCTTGGCGAGCGTGACGTACGGAGCGGTCATCGCAGTCACGATCATTTCGATCCTGGCCTACTACTACCTGGCGCCCAAGCGAACGGTCTCGCGGCAGCTCACCGATGCGGAACGATCGATGATCGTGGGGTCAGTGTGGATACCGATTTATCCCGGCGGCATGGTCACGGGCACGGCATCCACAAGGCAGGACAGCACGACCGAGAGCACTTTGAACTTCGGCACCAAAGACGAGGCCGATCACGTGCTGTCCTTCTACCGGGCGGCGCTCCGGAAGGGCGTGTTCAGATTCGACACCGTGACCAAGAGTGACGGCGGCGGGACGGTTCGAAGCATGGCTCACGAGGGGAAAACTACCGTTGTGGTAACGATCCACGCGACAGGCGAGGGTTCCCAGGGAGAAATCCGGACTATTGATAGAGATACGGGCGATAAAGATACGCGGAAATAAATCCGATAGAAACTCATACCGTTCGGGTATCCTGGAGTTTCGTGTCCACCAGTTCCGTACCCAGCCATGATCACGCGCAGCAGCGGCGCTCCTTTCTTTTGGTGGTGTGCTGCACCATTATCGGCGCAGCCGCGCAGATTCTGATCAAGAAGGGCGCCGGCCAGCTGGGGGCGAATCCCACTATGGTGGAGACTGCGCTGGCAATGGTCCTCAATCCGTCGTTGCTGGCGGGGTTCTCGATGTACGGCGTCAGCATGGTCCTGCTGGTGCTCGCGCTGCGTCACGGGGAGTTATCGCTGCTTTATCCGGTATTCGCGCTGACCTATGTGTGGGTGACGATTCTGTCGGTAACGATACTTCACGAGTCGATGAACGGGTTCAAGCTCGCTGGAATCGCGACGATCGTGGGAGGGATTGCAGTCCTCGGCAAAGGCTCATCCAAGTGAATCATACTCCGATCTCGTCCATGGCGTGGGTGCTCGGAGGATCGTTCGTCGGCAGTTTTGGCGCATTATTTCTGAAGATCGGCGCCGGCAAGCTGGGACGAAGCATCATTTCGGTAGCCACCAACTGGCGCCTGATGCTGGGAATCGCGTTCTACCTGTTCTCTTCGGTGTTTTTCGTGTTAGGCGTCCGCAAGGGCGAACTGAGCGTGCTGTATCCGATGGTTTCGCTCGGATCGGTGTGGACGCTGTTCTGGGCCAAGCTGGTGCTGGGCGAGCCGCTCACGCGGCCGAAGTTCGTAGCGCTGGGAATGATCCTGTGCGGGATCGCGCTGCTGGGCTTGGGAACGCGCTAGCCATTCGACCTGCCGTCACTTGATGTGGCCCTCCGAGAAATCCCTATTGTTCTCTTCGCACGAATACTCGATCAGCTCTTCGCCCGGCTTCATACGCGTGAAGACCCGCTGGTTCTTCCAGGGTTTGGTGTAGGTAACCGGATCGTCGATGGTGACCTCATAAGCGAGATGATCGGGGTCGGTATAGCGGAACGATTGGATCACGTGCAGTTTGTCGGAATGCGGATGTCCGATGGTGTCGAGCCGCGTCCTGCCGTTGAAACCCACGGTATCCACCACCAGCGTGTCGCCTTCGAACTTTCCGACGGAGTGGCCGAACCAGGTGGGCTCCAGGTCCGCCGGGTGGCCGCGCCCGTCCAAATAGACCACGTTGAACCACGTGTTCTGCTCGAACAGAAAGGCCAGATACTTCGAATTCTGCATGATCTGGATGGGATAGCCCCCCACATTCATGGACCGCAGCAGACCGAACGGAAGGCAGTGGCCGGTGTAATCGAACTTGGCCGGGTCGTAGTTTTTGAAATTCGCAGCGCCCGCGGGGGTAAACGGCAGCGGGCCCTGGCTCTTCTGATCCTCGCGGTCCTTGCTCATATCAGGAACGTAAGGATGCTGCCAGACGCCCTGGAAATCGGGCCTCTCATCCGGCATCCGCGGAATTTTCGAAGATTGAGACGCCTGACCCCAGGTCAACGGAATCGTAAGCAGAACGGCGAACACGGCGTAGTGTTTCATGAGGATGCCCCCATGCCGATTCTACTCATTTCTGATCGAATAGTGTAGACCGGTCCACCCGCTCGCCTTTGAGGAACACGGTGGAGATGCGTTCGGTGGCCGAAATATCCTGCAGCGGATTGCCGTCGACCAGCAGCAGGCTGGCGTCGTAGCCCTTGCGAATGAGGCCAATACGCTGATCGGCGTGGAGTAGGCGGGCAGCGTTATAGGTCGCGCCCTGAAGCGCGGCGGCGGGCGGAATCCCTGCTTCAACCCAAAGCTGCAGTTCACGATGGACGGAAGGCCCGTGGACGACCATGGGGTAGCCCGACTCGGTGCCGACGACCAACAACCTTCCGGCGGCATACGCCTCGGCAAGATTCTTTCTTGCCACATCGGGAGCGAGCGGGTTCATTATGACTTCCGGACGGGCACTCTGTTTCATCGCGTCCTTCAATTGCGCGAACCATTGCCGAGGAATGACCTGCTGCACCAGCGAGCGGTCAAGCAAATCCGTTTGACCGGCCTGATATGCTCGCCGGGCTTCCAAGGCGGCTAGCGCCGGATCGTAGGCTTCGTCAAACGCTTTCCCTTCTGGAAACAGCTCAGCTCCCAACCGCTCACCGGAAGCAATGGTGGCCTGATGCTTCAGAACCACGTCGGGCTGATCGGCGACGCTCTTCACTGCAATTACGCCGCTGAATAGGTAAGCGGCCAGTTCACGGTCGAAGTTCTGGTCTAAGTTTTGGAAGTATGCGGGATCGCTGATCGGGAATCCCGGTAAACTCAAGTGCACGCGCACATCGATCAGTCCGGGCAGCAGGGTCTTGCCGGCGGCTTCGATCGAATCCGCACGGAGCGACTTGGCATCGGGTGCGGTCCCGCTATAGATTTCGGCGATCTTGCCGTCCTTGATCAGAACGGAAGCTTGATCGATGACCGTGCCATCGCCCACGAACACGCGGGCATCGCGAACCAAGGCGGTGCGGCTGCGCTGGATTTCGCGCCCCAGAACCTTGGCCTTGGCGATATTGGTCCGGGCGTGCATCTGCCATGCGCCCAGCACGAAGAACGGCCCTAGCACAGCCAGCAGCCATAGCTTAGCGGCGGGACGCAGCTTATCTTCTTTTTCCCAGCGGAACAGTTTGATGGCGAGGAGCGTGCCTACCGCGGCGGTCAGGGCGAGTGCGCCCACCGACGCCGAATTATCGAACAGCGTTTCAGTCCCCCGCAGAATCGGCTGCAGGCCGCTGCTGAAGTACGTCGAGGGGATGAATTGCGCCACGGTCTGAAGCCACCCCGGGAAGCCAGTGATCGGGAACGTGATCCCGCCGAGGAACAGCAAGGGAAAGTAGAAAAGCTGGGTGAGCAGCATGCCTTCCTGCATGGAGTTCACCAGCGCCGCGATGATGCCGCCCAATGAAGCGAATGCCAGCAGTCCCAGGGAAACGAAGATGAGCAAGGAGACTGGCTGCGTGGGCCAGGGCGCGCCCAGGAACCGATGGGCCAGCGCAACCATGAAGACGATGTTCGGCAACTGCAAGGCCAGGGCGGTTACCATGCCGGAAACGATAATCTCCCCAGGCCCGATGGGCGCTACCTTAAAACGGCGGAGAATATTTTGTTCTCGATCCTGCACGGCTCGCATCCCCACGCCGAACAAGCCTGCGCCAAGCACACCCAGGCCCAGCACGATGTTTAAGACTTGCACGCCGTTGCCGCCTCCACCGCCGGTGGCTGCGATCCCGAAGAAAATCAAGGGGAACACGTAACTGAAAAACAAAGCCACCCGGTTCCGGAGGGTCAACAGCAGATTCATGCGGATCTGAGTTAAGTAAGAGTTCAGCACAGGCTTAATCCCTCAGCTTCTTTCCGGTAAGTTCGATGAACACATCTTCGAGCGTGGGCCGCTTCAAATGAATGTCTTCCAGATCGAGTCCTTTTTGGTCGATCCACTTGATCAGGTCAGGCAGAGTTCGCGCGGGGCGCGTTGAGTGGACCACCAGAGTTTTGCAGTCCCCGCTGAGCGAATGCTTGGCGACAGCCTCGAACATGGGCAGGTCCGGGGGCATGGGATGGGCGGTCACGACTTCAATGCGGGATTGGCCGAAGACACGCTCCTGCAGCTCGCGGGGCGACCCCAGGGCCACGATCCGGCCTTCGTCGATAATCGCCACGCGGTCGCACAGGCGCTCCGCCTCCTCGATATAGTGCGTGGTCAGCAGGACGGTGCGCTTGGCAGCCTTCAACTCTTCGATCAAGGAATGAATCTCCAGGCGCACCTGGGGATCGAGACCGGTGGTCGGTTCATCCAGAAAGACAAGACTGGGTTCGTTGACCAGGGCGAGCGCCAGAGCCACCCGCTGCTTTTGCCCGCCGGATAATTTCGAGTAGAAATCATTACGTTTCTCCCACAGTTGCAGGCGCTTGAGCAAGGCGTGGCTATCTGCCTGGCGGGTATAAAAAGCCGCGAACCAGTCCAGAGCTTCGTGCACGCGAAGCTTATCGGGCAGGTTGGTGGCCTGCAGGCAGACGCCGATGCGATCCTTGAGAAAGCGCTTGGACACCTCGGGGTCGAAACCCAGGACCTTGACGTGGCCCTGGGTAGGAGAGCGCAGGCCTTCCAGGATTTCGACGGTGGTGGTCTTGCCGGCCCCATTGGGCCCCAGAAGTCCAAAGATCTCGCCTTCACTGACCTCGAAATCAATACCGCGGACGGCCTCGAAATCGCCGTAGGCTTTGTGCAGGCCGGATACCTGAATCACTGGTTCCATATTTGAATTGAGTCCATTCTAGTGAGCCTGAACCCCAAGGCAGCGGTCAAATCGGTGAACGGCGGAAATGGCAGGACGAACAGCGGAACCAAGCGATATTTATGACCGGCGATATTTATGCTTTTTGATGGCGCCGCAAACGGTAAAGCTCCGGACTGATCGATTTTTCCTTAAGCTTTTTCCAGTCGTCATCGACGTGGATCATGCGACCGGTGATGTGGTTGGACTGATTGGAAGCCAGGAACAGCGCCAGGTCGATCTGTTTTTCAGCCGGAACGCCGCCGGTCATCCGCACCTGGCGCGCCGCATCGATCTCACGCCAGCCGGCGCGGTCGCCTGCCGCGAGAATCTGATCGGTCATATGCGTGTACGTTTCGCCGGGCGACAGGCAGTTCACTTGTACGTTGTGCTCGGCGACTTCTTCGGCCAGGCTTTCGACGAAGCGCACCAGGGCGGTCTTGGTGGCGCTATGAACGGCGAAATTCGGCCGGGCAGGCAGCGCGCCGCCGACGCCGGCGATCACGATGATCTTTCCGTTGCGCCGCTCGATCATCTGGGGCAGCACCGCGCGGCAGGCGTTCAGGACGCCAATCAGGTTGGTCTGGACGACTTCGTGCCACGATTTCGGAGACGATTCTACAAATGGCCCGATGGGTCCCAGGGTCGCCGCGGCGCACACCAGCACCTGCACCGGATTGCCGAACTGGACCCGCATCCGCTCCAGGGCGGCGGATACCTGTTCGTAGTCGCAAACGTCGGCCCGCATGCGCAGGGCTGCCCCGCCCCCGTGTTCGATCTCCAGATGGCACAGGTCGAGCTCGGCCTTGCTGCGCGCGATCAGCCCGACGCGCGCGCCTTTGCCCGCGAATCCAATGGCCAGGCGTTTGCCGATTCCACGGCCCGCACCTGTGACCATCACGGGAACTGCTTTGAAAGAGTGCACCACAAGTCAAGGTAGTACAAATCCGGCTACTGCCGATACGGCCCCGCCGCGTACACGATCTTGCCGCCGACCATAGTCAATAGCGATTCGATGCCGCCGATCTGGTCGACGGGTACAGCCATGTAGTCCTTAGTTAGAACTGCCAGATCGGCCAGTTTGCCGATTTCAAGAGAACCGCGCCGGGTTTCATCGAATGAAAACCAGGCGCTGCCAAGCGTGTACAGACGCAGCGCTTCGACCCGGCTGGGTGTTTCCTCGGGTCCACGAATGGCGACACCGGAGACGGTTTTCCCGTCCAGGAACCACTGGAGCGCGGTGAACGGATTGTAGGACGCGACGCGGTGGGCGTCGGTGCCGGCCCCGATCGCAACCCCCAGCTTGACACCGGTAACCACGGGCGGCGCGCGCCGGGCAGCCTCGACTCCGGAGGTTTGACGGAACTGGTCGCCGCCGAAATACATGGCGTCCTGCACGGTCCAGCCCACGCCCAGGGCTTTCATACGTCGCAGGCTTTGGTCGGAAGCGTCGTTCAAATGCGCGATGGACCAGCGGAGATCCTTGATGGGCACTTCTTTGTTGACGCTTTCGAAAATATCGAGAAGCTGGCCGACCGAGGCGTCGTTGGCCCAATGCATCGTCAGGGACATGCCGCGCCCGGCCGCCCACTTGGCGATCTGCGCATATTTTTCTTTGTCGGTGGCGCTGGGCCGATTGTTGTTGTTCATCGCGGCAGTGATGCGTTCGCCCAAGCCGTTGAACTTGAGCATGTCGTCGCCGAAACCCATGGGCAGGAGTTGCGTAAGATTCTTGAACTCCTCGAACTCGGCTCCGGCATCGTTGCCGCACAGGCTGTAGGCGACGCGCACGGTCATCTGGCCCTGACGCCAGACCTGGAAGAGAGCCTGATAATCCGAGGGGAGCAGGTTGTTGCCGCCGGGATCGACCACGCCCGTCAGCCCCAGACGGTTCAGCTCGCGAAAGAATTTTTTGGTGCCGTCGACTTGCTGATCGAAGGTCGGCTTGGGTAGCCGGTCGAACAGGGCAATGATGGCGTTCTGGCCTCCGGTGATCCCGCCGGTGGGCTTGCCTGTCGCGTCCTTTTCGAGTTTGCCGCCCGAGGGGAGATCGGCATCGCTCGAAATGTTGAGCGCGCGGAGACCTGCCGGTGTGAGGATCGCCCAGCCGTAACCGAGCTGCACGTACACGGGATTATCGGGCGCCGCGGCGATCAACTCGGCCTGCGTCGGACGACGGCGTTCCTGAAACTGATCGACATTCCAGCCGCCCGCGACGATCAGCCAGGATCCGGGCTGCATCGTCCTGGCGGCGTCGTGGATGCGCCCCAAAGCCTCGGTGAGCGAGCGCGCGCCGATCCAGTTCACTTCGGTGCTGAAGCTCAGGGCGGCGCGGATTGCGTGCATATGGGAATCGATCAGACCGGGGATTACGGTGCGGCCCTGCAGATCGATTGAACGAGTCGAGGGCCCGGCCAGCTTGCGGATATCGGCGGTACTGCCGACGGCCTGAATCCTGCCCGCACGGATGGCGATGGCTTCGCGAACGGAAGATTGGCTGTCGACGGTGAGGATCTTGCCGTTGATCAGAACTGTATCGGCGGACTGCGCCCAAGCAGCCACCGAGAGCGCTAAAACGAGGCCCGCCAGGCGATTCATCCACTCAATACTAACTTGTAGCGCGGGCTTCGGTGGGGACCTGAGTGGGGAAGCCGTAATCGACCGGCATGATGAAAATCGCCACGATGTACGCCAGGAGCACCATGCCGCCGGTGCAGAAGAACGCGGCGACGGTCGCGATTCGGATGAGCGTCACGTCGACGTCCAGATATCGGGCGAGGCCCGCACAGACTCCGGCCCACTTCTTGTCATAGGCCAGACGGTAGAGACGCCGCGGAGCCTGTCGTGGCCCCGCCGACTTGGCCCGAGCCGTCTGAGAGCCGCATTCGGAGCAGTAGTTTGCTGTGTCCTGGAGTTGAGTGCCGCAACTGGTGCAGTACATGGGAGCCTCCCTGACCTGATCATACGCGGTGACCCGCGCAAAGGTTCCCTAATCCGGCAGCCCGAACGAAACGATATCCGTCCCTACCGCGATCACGACGTACTGTTTGTTGTCAAACATATACGTCATGGGTGAGGCTTTCCACACCTGGTTGGTCGGGAACTGCCACAGGATCTTGCCGTTGGCGGCGTCGACCGCCATGAAGGATCCGCTGTTTTCGCCATAGAACACCAGTCCGGAGGCGGTAGACATCACTCCCGCCGAAGCGGTCTGAGGCGTGGTGACCTGCGGAACATCGAACGCGACTTCGCCGCTCTGGATGTTGATCGCGCGCAGGAATTTTTCGTAAGTCTCGCCCGGCGCCGGTCGCGCTGCGCCGCCCATGTAGCCCTTGCCGGCCTGCCATTCGCCGTGCCGCGGAGAGAAATTGTTGCAGCGCTCGAGCGCGCTGAAATAGTAGAAGCCGGTAGCCGGATTGAACGACGTGGAATACCAGTTGGCTCCGCCCTGGAATCCGGGGCACACGTAGGTATCGCCGTTGGCGTCCTTGGGCAGGGTCTTCATGACCGGACGGCCGTCCTTGCCGATCACCGGCTCCGCCCAGTTCAACTTCCTCAGGAACTGCTTGCCGAGCAGAAGCTGGCCGTTGGTGCGATCCAGCACGTAGAAGAATCCGTTACGGTTGGCTTGCAGCAGAAGCTTACGTGGACGTCCCTGCCAATTCGTGTCGACCAGCACGGGCGGCTCCTGCGCGTCCCAATCGTGGACGTCGTGCGGCGTGAACTGATAATGCCACTTGAGCTTGCCGGTCTTGGCGTCGAGAGCCAGGATCGAATCGGTGTAGAGATTGTCGCCCTCACGCTCCCCGCCGTCGAAATCCGGGCCGGGGTTGCCGACCGGCCAGAAGACGGTATCGAGCGCTGCGTCGTAGGTGCCGGTCATCCAAGTTGCGCCGGAACGATGCTCCACGTCTTTGCCCTTCCAGGTTTCGGAGCCGGGCTCTCCGGGAAGCGGGACTGTCCAGAATCGCCAGACTTCCTTGCCAGATGTCTGGTCAAAGGCTGCGACAAAGCCGCGAACGCCTTCGTCCCCACCCGCCGTTCCAGAGATGACTAAGTTGCCGACGGTGAGCGGCGCGGATGTCCCGTTGTAGTTCTGATGCCAATCCGCCATCTCGGTTTCCCACAGCAACTCGCCATCGGAACGGCCCAGCGAGATCATGTGGGCATTGTCGGTGAGCATGAACACGCGATCGCCGGCTACGGCGACGCCACGATTGAATCCGCCCGCCGCATTCCCGGCGATGCCGCGCGTCCGTTCACGCCGGTAGCGCCAGATAACGCGGCCGGTGCCGGCGTCGAGCGCCCAGCATTCGTTCGCGGCCGCCACGTACATCACACCGTCCACGACCAGGGGCGTGTTTTCAATGGTGGTGACGCCGGGCATGGGGAACATCCAGCGGGGCGCGAGGCGCGAGACATTGGATTTATCGATTTGCGTGAGCTTGCTGTAGCGATTGCCGCTGTCGTCGCCGTTGTATGTCGGCCAATCGGTCTGCGAAGTGACCAGGCGGTAGCGATTGCCGTCGGCTTTGCGCAACAAGCGGACCTTTTTGTCGTCGGTACGGATCTGGAGGTCGGTCATGCCCTCGGCGAGGACCTGCCCCTGGAGCGTCTGACCATCCGTGGTCTGAATCGTGCGGCGCGCGGCGGGAATCGCCTGCGTGCGCGGGATGTTGTCCTGCGCCCAGACAACACTTATCGCGACAACCGCGCCGATAGACGCGGCAAAAATGGCTGAGATCGACAGGGTCCGCATTCCTCAAACGATATCGCACAATGCAGGCGGGCGGTTGTGTTAGGCTTGTCCCGAATCGGATGAGAATCGGCGTATTTACTCCCCTGCTGTCGCAGCTACCTTTGCCCGAGGTTTTGAAGAAACTGAAAGCCAACGGCATCGGCACTGTCGAACTTGGGACCGGAAACTACCCAGGCGACGCCCATTGCAATCTTTCGATGCTGAAGGATCGCGCGGCGCTCGAGACATTCAAGAAGACGATCGCGGATGCAGGATTTTCGATCAGCGCGCTGAGCTGCCACGGAAACCCGCTGCATCCGGATCGCGACTTGGCCAAGAGCCATCAGGAAACCAGCCGCAAGACGATCCTGCTGGCGGAGAAGCTGGGCGTGCCGGTGATGGTCGACTTTTCGGGTTGCCCGGGTGATTCGCGCCACGCCAAGCGGCCCAACTGGGTCACCTGCCCGTGGCCTCCCGAGTATCTGGAGACACTCAAGTGGCAGTGGGAGGAAGTAGTCGCGCCGTACTGGACCAGGCAAGCGAAGTTCGCGGCCGATCATGGCGTGAAGATCGCGATCGAAATGCATCCCGGGTTCGTGGTCTATAGCCCGGAGACGATGCTGAAGCTGCGCGCGATCACCGGGCCGCAGGTGGGCTGCAACTACGATCCCAGCCACATGTTCTGGCAGTCGATCGACCCGATTGCCGCAATCCGCATGCTGGGCGATGCGATTTTTCACGTGCATGCGAAAGACACGCAGATTTACGGCCGCAATCTGCCGATGACGGGCGTACTGGACACGAAGCCGTACACCGACGAACGGAATCGCGCCTGGATTTTCCGCACCTGCGGCTATGGACATGGCGAGGAGTGGTGGCGCGAGTTCGTCTCGACGCTGCGTATGTTCGGGTACGATACTGTGCTGTCGATCGAGCACGAAGACAGTTTGCTTTCGGCCGAAGAGGGGCTGACGCGGGCGGCGTCGTTCCTGCATCAGATTGTTCCGCGCGAGAAGCCGGGAGCAGCCTGGTGGGTATAAAAGCCGCGATTGTCGGCGGCGGGTTCATGGGCCGCGTCCATGCCGAGGCGGTACGGCGATTGGGCACGGTCGAACCCATCCCGGTCGGCGGACGCGATGAAGCCGGGTTTCGCGCGGCGCTGGCAAATCCCGGGATCAAAGCGGTGCATATCTGCACACCCAACGCAGCACATTTTCCGATGGCCAAGGCGGCTCTCGATGCGGGCAAGCATGTGCTATGCGAGAAACCGCTGGCGACGTCGGCTCGTGACGCGGCGACGCTCGTCGAGTTGGCCAAGGCGCGGAAGTGCCGAAACTGCACCTGCCACAATCTGCGTTACTATCCGATGGTCCAGCACATGCGGCGCATGCGCGAGGACGGCGACCTGGGCGAGATTCTCGTCGTGCAAGGCACCTATTCGCAGGACTGGCTGCTGTACGATACGGACTGGAACTGGCGCGTCACTTCTTCCGATGGTGGCCCATCTCGCGCGTTAGCAGATATTGGGTCGCACTTCTGCGACATGGCGGAGCACGTGACCGGGCAGCGCATCACGTCTGTGTGCGCGGACTTGCAGACCTTTCACAAGGCTCGCAAGAAACCTAAGGGCTCGGTCGAGACGTTTTCTCGCGCCGGTGGAGACTATGAAACGATCGCTGTGGAATCCGAAGACTTCGGCGCTGTCGTTTTCCGGATGGAGGACCGCGCGCGCGGCGCATTTACAGCCAGCCAGGTGTCCGCGGGCCGCAAGAACCGGCTCAGCATAGAGATTTACGGAAGCAAGTCCGGCGTCGCTTGGGATCAGGAGCGTCCCGACGAACTGTGGATCGGCAACCGGAACACGAACAACCAGGTGATCATCAAAGATCCAGGGCTGTTAAAGGAAGGGGCCCGTTCCTACGCCGATCTGCCCGGAGGCCACAGCGAAGGTTACGATGACACCTTTAAGCAGGTCTTCCGGCGCTTTTACGCGTCTATTGAAGATCCCGAGGCCGAGCCGGAATATCCGGAGTTTGCCGATGGGCTGCGCCAGCTGATCATCTTAGAGGCGGAACTGGAGAGTAATCGTCGCCATGCCTGGGAACCCGTACGATAAAGCTCGCTTATTCCTGGTGAGCAGCATGGCGCTGGCCACAGCGGGGGTGGCTTATTCCATCCGGGCCAACACCGCGGCCGACCTGCAACGGATATTCCTCGATCCGATCGATCGGGCCCATTCGGCCGAAATGATCGCGACCATCCTGGGCGTGCCGTTTCTCGCTTTCGCCATCACCATTGCGATCGGGAGCCCGCTGCTGGACGTGATCGGCATGCGAGTGCTGCTGCCGCTGTCGCCGATTCTTCTCTCAGTGGGAATGATCATGATGGCGTTCGCAGGGGACTTCGTATCGGGACCCAACATCTACTGGGCACTGTGGTCCGGGGCGCTGGTCGCGGGAATCGGCTGGGGATTGGCGGAGACTGTGATCAATCCCCTGATCGCATCGCTTTATCCGGATAACAAAACCGGGAAGCTGAACGCGGCGCACGCCTGGTGGCCCGGCGGCGTGGTCGCAGGAGGATTATTGGGCGTTGGGATGTCGCGGATGGATCTGGGATGGCAGGCCAAACTTACGATCGTTGTGCTTCCCGCGATCGTGTGCGTGATGCTTACCATGGGCGTCAAGTTTCCGCCTACCGAACGTAAAGCCGCGGGTGTATCCGCCGGAGATATGTTCCGGGAATTGCTGAAGCCCATGTTCTTCGTGTTGTTCTGCTCGATGTTTCTCACGGCGGCGTCCGAGCTCGCCCCAGGGCAATGGGTGGATTTGGCACTGACCCGCACGGTGGGGATGCAAGGCATCCTGCTGCTGGTTTACGTCAACGGATTGATGTTCGTGATGCGGCACTTCGCCGGGCCGCTGGTCCACAAACTATCGCCGATAGGCATCCTGTGGTGCTCCTGCCTGGGGGCGTCGCTGGGGCTGCTGGCACTGAGTTACGCGAATTCCCCGGCCATGGGACTGCTGGCAGCCACGCTGTGGGGCACCGGAGTCTGCTACATGTGGCCGACCATGCTGGCGACCGCGTCCGAACGTTTCCCGCGCGGCGGTGCGCTGCTGATGGGCCTGATGGGGACCGCGGGGACGCTGTCGATCCAGTTTGTCCTGCCCATCATGGGGACCATCTACGACCGCAAGAAGATCGCAGTGGCAGGCGGCGAGGCGGCGTTTAAGGCGCTGCAGCCCGGTCCCACGCTGGAATCCATCCTGGGCGTCGCGGCACAGGCCTCCTTCCGGGCCGTTGCGGTCCTTCCTGCCGTCCTGCTGGTCGTGTTCGGAGCCATCTGGCTGCGCGATCGGGCTTCCTATGGCAAGGGCGGCTTCAGGCCGACGAAGATCTAGCTGTTTTGGATTAACAGCGGGTGTATAATCCCGATTGACTCAACGTAGTGGGGACTACTGAACCATGATCATGCGCATCATTGCAGCGGTTGCACTTTTGACTGGCGCCGCTTCCGCGCAGTGGCTGACCACCAAGACGCCGAACGTGCCGCGGACCGCGGATGGCAAGCCGAACCTGACGGCGCCGGCGCCCAGACTTGCCGATGGAAAGCCGGATCTTTCGGGCATCTGGAATCCCAATCCAAAATACGTGCGGGATATCGCCGTGGATCTCAAGCCGGGCGAGGTCCCCATGCAGCCATGGGCCGAGGCCGTCTTCAAGGAGCGCTTGGCCGGGCTCCATTCGTACGAAGAACCGGACGCCAATTGCCTGCCTCAAGGCGTTCCGAAGCTCGACACTGCACCGGCTCCGTGGAAGCTGATCCAGGTGCCGGGACAGGTGGTGATTCTGTACGAAGCGTTTACGCAATTCCGCCAGATCTTCCTGGACGGCCGCAAGCTGCCGGTGGATCCGAATCCTATCTGGCTGGGCTACTCGGTCGGGCACTGGGACGGGGACACGCTGGTGGTCGAGAGCAACGGCTTCAACGGAAAAGCGTGGCTCGATCAGGTTGGGCATCCGACCACCGAAAAGTTGCGCGTGACCGAGAAATACCGGCGCACGGATTTCGGACACATGCAAATCGAAATCACCATTGATGATCCGGGCGCTTATACCAAGCCCTGGACGGTGAAGGAAGGGCCGACGCTACTGGTGGATTCCGAGCTGCTGGAATTCGTGTGCAGCGAGAACGAGCAAGACGTGAAGCACATGGGTACGAAGAAGTAATGCTTCCGCGGATTATTCTTGTATCAGCGTTGCTGGCGGCCGGCCCTGCGTCCGCGCAGTGGTTTCATGTCACCACGCCCGGAATTCCTCGCACGCCGGATGGGAAGCCGAATCTCACCGCGCCCACACCGCGCGGCCCGGACGGCAAGCCGCTGCTTAACGGGATCTGGCAGATGAACGGCAAATATCTGCAGAACATCGCGGCGGATATGAAGCCGGAGGACGTACCGTATCAGCCCTGGGCCGAGCAGCTCTTCCAGGCGCGACAAAACGGCGCCCTGGGCAAAACCGATCCGGCGGCGAGGTGCATTCCCGGGATGCCCAAGCTGGACGCTCTCCCCTACCCCTTCAAGATCATCGAGACACCAGGAATGGTGATGATGCTGTTCGAGGGGTTCACCACGTTCCGGCAGATTTTCACGGATGGGCGCGAGCTTCCCAAGGATCCGAATCCCGCCTGGTTCGGATATTCGGTGGGCAAGTGGGAGGGCGATGACTGGGTGGTGAATACCATCGGGATTAAGGAATCCACCTGGCTCGACAACGCCGGACGTCCGCATAGTGACGCGCTGCACCTGATCGAGCGCTTCCAACGGCGCGATTTCGGCCACATGGATATCCTGTTGACCATCGACGATCCCAAGGCGTACACCAAGCCCTGGACTGTGAAGGAAGATCTGCGCCTGATTCCGGACACTGAGCTGCTGGAATACGTTTGCGTTGAGAACGAGAAGGATTACGGACACCTTGTCGGCAAATAGAGCTATCGCAGGATTGATGGTCGCCGCGGCCATGGCGGCTGTAAATTCACAGGCTCAGTGGGTGCAATATCCGACCGCAGGCATCCCGCGCACGAAAGATGGCAAGCCCAATCTATCCGCCCCGGCGCCTCGCACGCAGGACGGCAAGCCTGACCTGACCGGAATCTGGGACGTGCTGCACAACCGGCCGTGCCCGCCGGAGGGCTGCGCCGACATGTGGATTCCCCAGGAGTTTCTCGACATCGGCTGGAGCCTCAAGGGAGGGCTGCCCTATCAGCCCTGGGCGGCCGCGATCGTAAAACAGCGGATGGCGGAGAATCGATTCACCGATCCGAACGCACACTGCCTGCCGACAGGAATCGTCCGGATGTACACAACGCCGCTGTACCGAAAAATCATCCAGACGCCGGGGCTGGTGGTGATCCTGAATGAGCGCGAAGTGACGTATCGCCAGATTTTCACGGACGGCAGGCCTTTGCCCGTGGATCCGCAGCCATCCTGGACCGGCTATTCGACGGGAAAGTGGGAGGGGGACACGCTGGTGGTTCAGACCAGCGGTTTTCGCGACGGCCTGTGGCTGGATGCGAACGGCAGCCCGCTGACGGAATCGGCGAGAATCAGGGAACGAATCCGGCGGGTGAATTTCGGCACGCTGGAAGTCGAGATCACCGTTGACGATTCCAAGGCGTACACCAGCCCGTGGACGGTGAAACTGACGCAGTTGCTGAAGGCCGATACCGATCTGCTGGATTATTACTGTGTCGAGAATGAGAAAGACGGTCCTCACCTGGTGGCGAAATGACTCCAACGAAAATCATTGTGAGCGTGTTGGTTGCGGCTGTGATTGCTCCAGCGCAGTGGGTGGATTATCCGACGCCCGGTGTTCCTCGCCTGGCGGACGGCAAGCCCAATCTCACGGCGGCCGCTCCCAAGACACCGGACGGCAAGCCGGACTTATCGGGGATCTGGACGACCAAGCCTGGCTATACCGGGAACATCGCGAGAGATCTGAAGCCCGGAGAGGTTTCCTTCCAGCCCTGGGCGTCGGAGCTATACAAGCATCGCCAGCAAACGCAGGGCAAGGACGATCCCCAGGCGTATTGCGTGCTGTCCGGCGTACCACGCGAACATGTGGTGCCGTATCCATTCAAGATCCTCAATAGCCAGGGCATGATCGTGATCTTATACGAGGCGCTGCACAGCTATCGCCAGATTTTCATGGATGGCCGCAAGCTTCCCAAAGATCCCAATCCCACTTGGATGGGGTACTCGGTGGGCCACTGGGGTGGCGACACGCTGGTCGTCGAATCCTCGGGCTTCGTGGACAATAACTGGCTGGATAACGGCGGACACATGGGAACGGAAGCCATGAAGCTAACCGAGCGCTTCCACCGCCGCGACTACGGCCACATCGACCTCAACATGACCATCGACGATCCGAAAGCTTATACCAAGCCGTGGACCGTGAATCTCGAGTTCACCGCGACGCCCGACAGTGAACTGATCGAGTACGTCTGCGACGAGAACGAGAAGGACCTGAAACACCTCGTCGGGAAGTAGGTCCGATTAGACGAGATCCGCGGCCTTGATCGGCAGCATCCTCACGCGCTTTTTGGTTGCCGCGTACACCGCGTTCACCACTGCCGGAACGATGCTGGGCGTGCTGGCTTCGCCGATGCCGCCGGGATTTTCGTGGCTCGGCACGATGTGAACTTCCACCACCGGCATCTCATCGATGCGGATGGGATCGTAATTATTGAAGTTCTTCTGCACGACGCGTCCCTTGTCGAGCGTGATGCCGAGTTTCGTCACCGTGCTCATGCCGTAGACGATGCCGCTTTGGATCTGCGCTTCGACGATGGCGGGATTGACCACCTGCCCGCAATCGACGGCACAAACCACCTTATGCACCTTAACCTTGCCCTGAGTCACCGAGACTTCGGCCACCTGTGCGTTGAAGCTGCCGATGTTGTTGACGATACCCACGCCGCGGAAGCGGCCGGCCGGAAGCGGCTTCGCCCAATCGGACTTTTCCGCCGCGATGTTCAGCACGTTCAAGAGGCGCGGAGTGCCGGCTAACAGCTTGCGTCGGAACTCGACCGGATCCGCTCCCGCTGCGGCGGCCATCTCGTCGATGAACGCCTCCATGAAGTAGGTGTTCTGCGAATATCCCACTGAACGCCAGTAGCTGACCGGAGTTCCGGTGTCCGGCGCCGTGAACTCCACGGCCACGTTAGGAATGGCATACTTCATGTCCTGAATGCCTTCCACCGCGGTGCTATTGCCGCCGAATGGCGGGCAGACGACCCGAGCACTGAACGATACGGGCGATCCCTGGGCGTCTAATCCTCCAGAGAACTTCACGTACGAAGCGGGACGATACGTGTCATGTTGCAGGTCATCTTCGCGCGACCAGGTGAGCTTCACCGGCGTCGGCGCCATGGCTTTGGCGATCTCCACGGCCTCGGTCACGTAATCCGCGCCGCCCCTGCGTCCGAATCCGCCGCCCAGATATTGCGTGTGGACCAGGCACTTATTGGCGGGCAGGCCCGTGACCATCGCTGCGGTCTGCTGCGCCAGGGATTGAATCTGCGAAGCCACCCAGATGTCGCATCCGTCGGGACGTACTTGCACCGTCGCATTGAGCGGCTCCATGGGGGCATGCGACAGATACGGCGCTTCGTACACTGCTTCGACTTTCTTGGCGGCTCCGGCGAAGGCGCCCGCGGCGTCGCCCACCTTGCGCATGGACATGCCGGGCTTGGCGGCCAGACCCGCCCATTCCTGCCGCAGAGCCGGAGTGGACACGTTGGCCCACTTGCCTTCGTCCCACTTGATGACGAGAGCCTTGCGGCCTTCCATCGCGCTCCAGGTATTGTCGGCGATCACGGCGACGCCGTTCGAAATCTGCACGACTTTCTTGACGCCCGGTACGGCCATAGTTTTCGTAGCGTCGAAACTGGCGACCTTGCCTTCGAACACAGGGCAGCGCTCAAGCGAGGCGTACAGCATTCCGGGACGACGTACGTCGAGCCCGAATCCGATAGAGCCGTTGACCTTCGCAGGCGTGTCGAGACGCTTGGGCGACGTCCCGATCACCTTGTACTGTGCGGCGGTCTTCAGCGTGATGCCGATGGGCGCGGGCAGCTTCGCCGCGGCTTCGGCGAGCGAACCATAGGTCAGCTTCGCGCCGGTCGCGGTATTGACCACGGTGCTGTTCTCTGCCCGGCACTGCGATTTGTCGACCTTCCACTGCTGGGCGGCTGCCTGCACCAGCATTTCCCGGGCGGCTGCGCCAGCCTGACGCAGAGGCTGCCACGACGTGCGGACACTCAAGCTTCCATAGGCGCCCATCATGGGCGAACCGTATACGGCTTCGACGCCCGGAAATTCGGTGCGGATCTTCTTCCAGTCGCATTCCAGCTCTTCGGCCAGCAACTGGGAGAGTGAGGTCACGGTGCCCTGCCCCATTTCGGATTTGTGGATTTCCAGGGTGACCGTATCGTCGGCGCCGACCTTCACAAACGCGTTCAGTTTGAGGGGTCCGGCCGTCTGGGCCTGACTCTTTAGCGGCAGTTGGAAGCCGACGAACAGACCGCCGCCCACCGCGGCTCCGGTCTTCAGGAAACTTCTGCGATTAACGGGATTCATCGCGCACCTCCTTTGGCTTGCGCCTGATACCGTGCAGCGAGATGTACCGCCTGGCGAATCGCCTGGTAGGTCCCGCAGCGGCACAGGTTGCCGCGCATGGCTTCGTCAATATCGGAATCCGAAGGATTGGTCGTCTTGGCCACCAGCGCCGCCGCAGTCATGATCTGGCCCGACTGGCAGTAGCCGCACTGCGGCACATCAGCCTCAATCCAGGCTTTCTGCACCGGATGGCTGTTATCGGAGGAGAGACCTTCGATGGTCGTGACAGACTTTCCTGCCACCGTTGAAACTTGAGTGGTGCAGGATCGGGTCGGCTGGCCGTTGATATGGACGGTGCAAGCGCCGCACAGGGCCATGCCGCAACCAAACTTGGTGCCGGTCATGCCCAGGCTGTCGCGCAGGACCCACAAGAGGGGCATCTGCGGGACCACGTCCACCGTTTGCGATTTTCCGTTCAGGGTAAATTTGACTGCAGCCACGGGGCCTCCTTTGGGGATACGTCACTTAGTATACAGGCGGGGAATGGGCGGTGGAAGGGCCGGCAGAGGATCAACAGTCGCCGGGCAACACCTGCAAATCAGGCTCGACCCAGCGTTCCCGCGCCCGGCGCGACTTAACTACATCGAATCCATAGAATTGCTTGAACAATCCGGCGGGAAGCGTCTCCATTCATTTCATTGATCACAGCCAGACGCCCGTCTGATCGTCGGCTCATGCAGAACGCTTTCACTACGGAAACCCAAAATATCGTCAGCGTCTCGTGATAACCGGAGTCGGCCGAGTTGCGTGTCTCGTGGCAACGGTTCAGAAAGAGAATTCCGAAACGAACCCGAGGCAGCGCTGAATCCGGATCGCACCACACATACGCTCCGGCAACGGCGACATGAGCCTGATGTGTCCACTCTGGTTTCGGGATCCTGCCCGCCTCAAAAGCGGCAAGAAAGTCGTCGATTTCCTCTTCTGTTTGAAATTTCATGCGACCCATGGGTTAAACACGTCCAGCCTCCAGCCGCCGTGCCCCGGGTTCCGTGTAAACTGGACCCAGAGGAGAACTCCACATGAAGACATCTCTAATGATTCTAGGCTTAGCCGCGGCCGTGTCGCTGCTGATGGTAGTGGCGTTGCCTGCCGCCGAAGCCCCCACGGCCGGAACCAAGGCTCCCGACTTTACCCTCAAATCGCAGGAAGGGAAGACCGTCAGCCTCCACGATTTCAAAGGCAAATGGGTGGTTTTATACTTCTATCCCAAGGATTTCACCCAGGGCTGCACCATTGAAGCG
>Ga0207674_10000491_pt1 | contig 52076 bp, 50 predicted proteins | sample KBSCornC72_FD_184303 | JGI IMG/M metagenome (GOLD analysis project Ga0207674, IMG submission 184303) | Corn rhizosphere microbial communities from Kellogg Biological Station, Michigan, USA - KBS Corn C7-2 (SPAdes) (version 2) | ecosystem: Host-associated > Plants > Roots > Rhizosphere > Soil ... | reverse complement strand
GGGGCTGATCGTTTCCGAGTACCCGTCTCTCCCCGCTGGGGATGTGTCTCGAGCACATCCCCAGCACTCTCCCGCCGGGGATGTCGCGTAGCTCATTGACATCCCCGGCCTTTTTGAATTGCGTACGGCTATGCCCAAGCCCGTAAGAAAGATCGTCGTCGTCGGCGGCGGAACAGCTGGATGGCTGACCGCCGCGATCATCGCCGCCAGGCACAAGAGTCGGATGCCGGCCGGTTTCAGCGTTACGCTCGTTGAATCGCCCAACACCCCGATCATCGGCGTCGGTGAGGGAACCTGGCCGACTTTGCGAGGGACCTTGTCGCGCATCGGCGTTTCGGAAACCGACTTTTTCCGCGAGTGCGAGGCTGCATTCAAGCAAGGCGCCCGCTTCGTCGGCTGGAGCACCGGCGCGCCCGAAGACGCATATTACCACCCGCTGATGCTCCCGCAGAGCTTTTCGGAGCTCAACCTGGTCCCGTACTGGCTTGCGGGCGGCGGCGGAACGAGCTTCTGCGATGCAGTTTGCCCACAGGGTAAACTTTGTGATGCGGGCCTCGCGCCGAAGACGATCGCGACGGCGGAATATGAAGCGCTCGCCAACTACGCCTATCACTTGGACGCGGGCAAATTCGCACCGTTCCTGCAGCGCCATTGCACGGAGAAGCTGGGTGTCCGACACGTGCTAGCCGACGTTCAGCACGCAACCTTCACCGAAGACGGCGATATCCGCAGCATCGTCACCGAGCAGGCCGGAGAGATCGAAGGCGAGCTGTTCGTCGATTGCAGCGGCTTCCGCGCGCTCCTGATCGGCAAGGAAATGGGCGTCAAGTTCAAGGACTGCAGCGACATTCTGTTCTGCGATACGGCCATAGCGGTGCAGGTGCCGTATGAAGAGCCGTCGGCGCCGATCGCCAGCCAGACCATTTCGACGGCTCAGTCGGCGGGCTGGATCTGGGACATCGGATTGCCGAGCCGCCGCGGCGTCGGCCACGTCTATTCGAGCCGGCACATTTCCGACGACGAGGCCGAACGCGAGCTGCGCGCCTACATCGGCGCTGCGGGCAAAGACCTGTCCGTACGCAAGATCCCAATCCGCGGCGGCCACCGCGAAACATTCTGGAAGCGCAATTGCGTCGCAGTCGGGCTGGCAGCGGGTTTCCTCGAGCCGCTCGAAGCGTCAGCAATCGTCCTCGTCGAGCTATCGGCCAAGATCATCGCCGAGCAGATGCCCGCCTGCCGCGAGGTGATGGACGTGATTGCTTCGCGCTTCAACGCGACCACCGAATATCGCTGGGGCCGCATCATCGACTTCCTGAAGCTGCACTACGCAGTCACGAAGCGCCGCGACACCGCCTTCTGGCGCGATAATGCCGATCCGGCGACCATGCCCGATCGCCTCAAGGACCTGCTCCAGCTGTGGCGTTACCAAGCGCCCTGGTTCCACGACGAATTCGACCGAATCGACGAAGTCTTTCCGGCGGCAAGCTATCAATATGTCCTGTACGGTATGGGCTTTCGCACCGAGGTCGAGCCGGAGGCGCTCGCCGGCGACGCCAGGCTTGCCGAGCGGGCGATGCGCGACAACGTCATTCAGACCGAGCGGCTGCGGGCCGGATTGCCGCGCCACCGCGATCTCATCCGCAAGGTCGTCGAGCACGGCCTGCAACCGGTGTGAATCAACCAATCCGCTCCGTGCAGGAGCACGGGCGCGTCTATTCATGACGTCCGCGGCCACACAATCGGGGGGAGAACAAAGGGGATGAGGAAGTGATCGCTTGGTGGTTCGCAGCGGCGAGCGCGATGATCGCCGCCGGGAGCGCCGGTGCTCGGGAGGCCAGCAAGCCACCCTATTTGAACCCTTCACTGGCGCCGGAGGCGCGCGCCGCCGATCTCGTGCGCCGCATGACGCTCGAGGAAAAGGCGTCGCAACTCGTCAATCACGCGCGCGCGATCCCGCGGCTCGGCGTGCCCGCCTACGACTGGTGGAGCGAGGCGCTGCACGGCGTTCTGACGAAGGGCACGACCGTTTTCCCTGAGCCGATCGGCCTCGCAGCAACATTCGATCCGGACCGTATTCACCAGATGGCCGAAGCCATCGGGGTCGAAGGACGGATCAAACACGCTGAAGCGATGAAGAAGGGGCATTCGACCACCTTTGAGGGCCTCGATTTCTGGGCCCCGAACATCAACATCTTCCGCGATCCGCGCTGGGGCCGAGGCCAGGAGACCTACGGCGAGGACCCGTTCCTCACCGGGCGCATGGCGGTTGCTTACGTGACGGGACTGCAGGGCTCGGATCCCCGCTACTACCGCGCCATCTCCACCCCGAAACATTACGCAGTCCACAGCGGCCCCGAGCCGACGCGCCATTTCGCCGACGTCGACGTCAGCAAGCATGACATGGAAGACACCTACCTGCCCGCGTTCCGCGCAGCGATTACGGAAGGCCGCGCCGGCTCTGTCATGTGCGCCTATAATGCGGTGAACGGCGAGCCCGCCTGCGCAAGCCAGTTCCTGCTTCAGCGCACGCTGCGCGGAGCATGGAAGTTCGACGGCTATGTCGTTTCCGACTGCAGTGCCGTGAAGGACATTTTCGAGGGCCACCATTTCCGATCGAGCCAGGCCGCGGCGTCAGCCGTCTCCCTCACGCGCGGAATGGACAATGAATGCATCACCTTCGGCGAGGTGACCGGAAAGGACGATTATCAGCCGTACGTCGACGCCGTTCGGAAAGGCTATCTGCCGCGAAGCGCCATGGATCGGGCGCTGGTCAGACTGTTCACCGCTCGCATGCGGCTCGGGATGTTCGACCCGCCGTCGATGGTACCCTATTCACGGATCGACAGGAGTGAGCTCGACAGTCCGGTGCATCGGCAGCTGGCGTTGCGACTGGCCGAAGAATCGATGGTGCTGCTAAAGAACGACGGCGTGCTGCCGCTCAAGGGCGCCAAGCGCATCGCTATCGTTGGGCCGCTGGCTGATCAGACACCGGTGTTGCTCGGCAATTACCACGGCGAGCCTACTCACGCGGTGAGCGTGCTTGAGGGGATGAAGGCTGCCTTTCCTGGCGCGCAGATCACTTATGTCCCGGGCACGCAGTTCCTGTCCAACCGCGGAGACCCAGTACCGGTCGCGGTGCTGACCACCGAGGATGGTCAACCAGGTTTGAAGGCTGAGTACCGGCCCAGCGAGAATTTCGATCCGAAGACCACGGCCGTAGCTTCGCGGATCGAGCCGGGCGTAAGCGTTGACTCCAAAGTCCCACCCGCTGCTGTCCAGGGAAAACCCTTTAACGTTCGCTGGACCGGCGTTCTGCGGGCGCCCGTTACCGGCGACTATCGGGTCGGAATCGAGGCGGACAACAACGCCCGTGTGACGGTGGCCGGCCAGCCCGTAGCACTGACCTACGGCGGCACGAGCCTCGGCCGAACGCATCTGGAGAAGGATGTGCCCGTCAAAATCGACGTGAGCTACGCGTCGAGGTCGGGCACTGATCCCCGGGCACGGTTGATCTGGCACCGCGTCAACGACGCACCCGATCCTGCCGCCGTTGCCGCCGCGAGAAACGCGGATGTCGTGGTTGCGGTGGTGGGTCTGACCAGCGCCCTTGAAGGCGAGGAAATGCCGGTCAGCGAGCCGGGGTTCCAGGGCGGCGATCGGACCAGCATCGACATGCCTGAGCCAGAGGAAGCTCTGGTCCGCTCCGTCGCTTCGGCCGGCAAGCCGCTGGTGGTGGTGCTGATGAACGGCAGCGCGCTCGCTGCGAGGTGGGAGAAGGAACATGCCAACGCGATCCTCGAAGCCTGGTACCCAGGTGAGGAAGGCGGAACGGCGATCGCCAACACGCTGAGCGGCCGGAACAACCCGGCAGGACGCCTGCCCGTCACCTTCTATGAGGACGTTCATCAGCTACCCAATTTCGAGAATTACTCGATGAACGGGCGCACCTACCGCTATTTCACCGGCACGCCGCTTTGGCCTTTTGGCTACGGCCTCAGCTATACTCACTTCGGCTACGGCCCTCTTACTGTGAAGCCGTCCGGCACCGGCGCAACGCGACGTGTTCACGTGGAAACCGAGGTTCGCAATGTCGGAGGTCTGGCCGGCGACGAGGTTGCTCAGCTCTACCTCAACTTTCCGGACAGTCAGGGTGCGCCACGTGTCGCCTTGAGGGGTTTGCAGCGCCTTACACTGAAGCCCGGTGAAACGCGCAGAATCGTGTTCGATCTGACTTTGCGCGACCTCAGCGCGGTGACGCCTCAGGGCGAACGCCGCGTTCTGAAAGGAGCCTATCGGGTCACCGTCGGATCCGGGCAGCCGGGAACGGGCGTGCCCGTTCAATCGGCGGCGTTTGCGATAGATCACCCGATGAACTTGCCGGAATGAGCGAACCGCGCGCGCCTGCACAACGATCCTCGGTGCTCGTCACTCGGCGTCTGCCGGACGCGGTGGAGACGCGGCTCGCGGCGCAGTTTCGGGCAGTCCTCAACGGGAGCGACGAGCCATTGGAGCGGGGGGCACTGGAAGCTGCGATGCGCGAGCAAGATGGACTGCTGACGACGATCACGGATCGGATCGACGCAGCGCTGATCGCGACCGAGGGCCGACGCGTCCGCATCGTCGCCAATTTCGGGACCGGCACCGACCATATCGACGTGGATGCCGCGAGGCGGGCTGGCATCATCATCACGAATACGCCCGACGCTTTGACCGAAGCGACGGCGGAACTCACGATCCTTCTTATGCTTATGGCAGCGCGCAGAGCGGGCGAAGGGGAGCGCGTGCTGCGGGCGGGCGAATGGAAGGGTTGGGGTCCGACGCAATTGATCGGACAGGGCCTGGAAGGGCGGACACTCGGCCTCGTTGGGTTCGGACGCATCGCGCGGCGGACCGCGGCCAAGGCGCTGGGTCTCGGCATGTCCGTCCGTTACTTCAGCCGCAGCCGCGCCCCGGCCGACGTCGAACAAGTTCTTGGAGCAACTGCCGCCGAATCATTGGCAGATCTTGCGGCCGAGGCCGACATTCTCTCGCTGCACGTGCCTGGCGGAGGTGACACACATCATCTGGTCGATCGAAGGATATTGGCGCGGATGAAACCGACTGCGATCCTGGTGAACACCGCCCGCGGGTCCGTGGTGGACGAGGCAGCGCTCGCCGAGGCTCTTGCCGAGGGGCGCATAGCTGCGGCGGGGCTCGATGTGTACGAACGCGAGCCCGAGGTCGAACCGATGCTGCTCTCGCTGCCGAACGCAATATTGCTGCCGCATCTCGGCAGCGCCACCATCGAGGCGCGCACCGCGATGGGCATGCAGGCCGCCGACAATCTCGAGGACTATTTTGCTGGACGAGAACCGAGAAACCGTGTCGCCTGAAGCCGTCGCGGCGGATCGCAAAAGCTGACGTGGGAAGGAATTGCGGCGATGGGCAAGCTCGAGCCTTTGAATCTCGATAGGCACCGACAGGTCCGCGTCGGCGTGCCGGTTCCGGACGGCCGGCCCTTCGTCCAGATCGTCGTCAGCGAATTCACAGCGGCGGCTGCGTCTTGCCCCATCCTCTTCTCCAAGTTTCCTGAAACTGGCCAATTCTACGCCGGAGCGATGTTCGGATTTCGTCCCGAGGAGCAGCCATTGACGGCCGAGGACGGATTCGTCCCGCTCGATGTCGAACGGCAGGCCTTCTTCGTTTCTGGCGAAGACGTCGCGGTTGATCTGGAACATGCCAGAATTAGCGAAACAGCCGGCGAGCCGCTGTTTGACGAGGATGGAGAGCCGACTGATCAGCTTCGCCGCATTCAGCACGCACTCGGCCAGTTGGTGACGGGCACCGAATCAACCGACGCTTTCATTCGCACGCTTCGCGACCTCAAGCTCATCGAACCCATCGATATCTCATTGCGGTTCGACGATGGGGAGACGTTGCGGCTCGATGGCCTGTACACGGTCAGCCGGGACAGGCTTCACGACCTCGACGATGCCGACGTGGCGAGACTGTTTCGCAACGGGCATCTTCAGCTCGCTTATACGATGATCGGTTCGCTTCAGCACATTCGTCTCATGGCTGCTCGGCGCAACCGGCGTCTCGCCCAAGGGATTTGAAAAACCAGTGCTCGGCGCAGTTGCAGAAGTCGATCCGTCCGCCGTTTCTGATCCCGAGCGTTTTCGGCGTGACGTAGCCGAGAGCTGCGAACCGGCGGTACTTCGCGGCGCGTGCAGCGACTGGCCCGCGCTGGAAGCGGCTCAACAGTCGTGGAACGCCCTTGCCAGTTATATCGCCCAGTTCGACAACGGGGTCCCAGCGCAGGCTTTCATCGGCGATTCGGAAATTGCTGGACGCTATTTCTACCGTGACGATTTCGACGGCTTCAACTTCGCCCGTGAGGATCTTCGTGTAACGGAAGCGCTGGAGCGGATCGGCACCAGCGCCGAGAAGCCCGGAGCGATGACTCTCTACATGGGTTCGCTTCCTGCCGACGATCATCTTCCCGGTTTCGGGGCCGAAAATCGCTTGCCAATGCTCGACGAGCAGGTTCGCCCGCGTGTGTGGATTGGCAATGCGTCGCAGGTCGCATGCCATTTCGACACGTTCGAGAACATCGCCTGCGTCGTCGCCGGGCGGCGCCGCTTCACTCTTTTTCCGCCCGAAGCGATCGGCGACCTCTACGTCGGTCCAATCGACAATACGATGGCCGGCCAGCCGGTCGGCCTCGCGGTCGGCAGCGCCCCTGGCGACCCGCGCTTCCCGCGCTTCGAGCAAGCCCGCGATCATGCCCGGGTGGTCGAGCTAGAGCCGGGCGACGCGCTCTACCTTCCGAAACTGTGGTGGCATCAGGTCGAAGCGACTGAATCGATCAATATGCTGGTGAATTACTGGTGGGATGCGTTCAGGCAGGGACCGGATGCGCCCTACAGCACGATGCTGCTGGCGATGATTGCGATCGCTGAAAGACCGCCGGCGGAACGTGCCGCATGGCGCGCCTTCTTCGATCATTATGTATTCCGCAAAGACGGGCACCCGCTCGCTCACTTGCCCGAGAGCAAGCACGGGGTCCTAGGACCGCTGCAACCGCGCAATTACGGCAGGATCAGAGCCTTCGTGATGCAGTTGCTGCGAGGCGGCTGAACGTCACCTGGAATGCGCGAGCGGGAATTCGAATATCGACGTTGAAATTGCCGGAGCCGCGAGTTCATGCCCGAGCGGCGGCACCGACCTCTCGCTGATCGTGACTCCCGGAGCCGCGCCGACCTTGTTCTGCGCCTGCACCGATTTCCCGGTCAGCAGCCACTGCCGGCCGGTGCCTTTCGTCCTCAGCTTGGCCAATGCGATCCGGAAGCGTCGCGGTTCATAGGTGGCATTCACGACGACGATTTTCAGGCTGCGGCGATCGGCGCTGAGCCCGGCAATGATGTCCAGCGGATAAGTGGGACTCCCCGCGCGGACCTGCGGGTGAGCGGAACCGACTATGTATTGTGGCGCTGGCTGCGGTGAATTGCCGTCGACCGCGATTGGGATGGTGCCCGCACCGAAATGCTCGCCGTAGAGCTTGAACACCTCGCCGGTCGCATTGAGCACCGCTCCAGTCGGCGTGATATCCATCGTCGACGCGCCTGTGGTGAACGCGCCCATCTTCAAGAAGTCGCTGTGCCGGAGCATCTCGTTTAGCACCATCGAGTAGGCGAGTGACGATTTGAGCGTCGCCGGGCGCGCCATGTAGGCATATTCGTCGATGGCGAGGAAAATCTTGTCCTTTTTGATCGCGGGGAAACGCTGCTCGTAGATCTTCCATTCGTCGGCTTCCATGCGCACATGGTTCGAAGGCGACCGGGCAAACTCGAGCAGCTCCTCGTCCGGCGGCGCGTTCGGCCGCTCCTCGGCCCTGTCGTACCAATGCTCGGTAACGCCTGAGAAATTACCCCACGCCTTCGCGAACAGCCCGCCGGTCCAGTCCTCCTCGGTCCCGAACTTGTGCTGGATGCTTTCGAGCGAGGGGTTTTCCTTTACGTCCTTCGGGTGAAGCTGGTCGGGCATCGCGCCCGAGCCGATGAGCACGATGGAGGGATCTACGGCCCGCATCGCCTCGGCAAAGCGGTTGTGCTTGATCATGAAGTAATCGAGCGAAGTCTTCCCGATCTGCCACCAGCCATACGGCTCGTTTCCGATGTTCCAATATTTGACGCCATAGGGCTGCGGGTGTCCGTTCGCGGCGCGCTTCGCACCCCATTCGCTCGTCGCCGGCCCATTCAGATATTCGACTTCCTCAGCGGCCGAATTCTCATCGCCAAGTCCCGCGTTGACGGTGACGTATGGGTCGACACCGATAATGCGGGTCAGCTCCATCCACTCGTCCATGCCTATGTCGTTGGGCTGCATCGCGCTCCATGCCTCATCGAACATCGGCGCTCTCTTGTCGCGTGGCCCGATCGCGCCATGCCAGTCCCAGTCAGAAAGAAAATTGCCGCCAGGCAGGCGCCACATCCCCGAGTGCAGCGAACGGGCGATCGCCGTCGTATCCGCACGCCAGCCGTGGATATTGTCCGATGGCATCAGCGAAACCGCATCGACGCGGAATCGACCGCTGCCGGTGCCGGTGATTTCGAACCGTGCGTCGGTCGAATCGGCGGTTGGCGAGAAGCTGAACGGCACGCGCCGCCATTCGCCGGTGGGCGCGGGCAGGGTGACGGTCTGGCGGTTTTGGACGCCCGGACCGAATGCGAGTGCTAACTGCACTTTGGCAGTGCGATCGCCGCTTAGGTAAAGATAGCCGTCGTAGCGCTTGCCCCTGGTGACGCCGAGGCCCGACTGGGCAAGCCCGCGTGGCTTGTCAGCGATGACCCTCACGGCTGCGCTTTGCTTGCCCACGTACGGATTACGGGTGTCCATCGTCACAGCGTCGTCAGATCCGACCGGGCGCCATTTGCGGCCGGCCATGCCGGGGAAGACCTGCGCATTCGCGGGTGGTGACGCGTCCTTCGAGGCGGGGACGACGGGAAAATAGAATTTACGATCGTCGATCATCTGCGCCCAGAGCGTGCGAGCAACGAGATTGCCGATCGGCTCAATGAACATGCCATATTCGTATCGCGTCACCGGATCCGAACGCGCTGCTCCGTCGATCGTCACCTGAACCGGTTGCGGATGGGCGATAGCGGCGCTCGCAGCCGCGCCAGGTTCGAACGCTAGCATCGCTGCCGCGATTCCCGCATGCTTCATTGCCGGAACTTCCCCCTCAGTTGCATCCCTCGCCTGGTTTAGCCAATTCATGTGAAATTGAAATCTCATCAACTGAAATTTCTGTCTGGCAGAGCAACGGTCTGATCAAACCACGGTATTGGCGATCCTGGGGGGTCGATGCCTTTCGCGCTCTCTGCGCCGATTGCAGGTCAGGTGACTCACCCACGTCCGCCGAACCTGACCGAGAGGCGCGGTCGCCAAGGCGAACCCCCGTCCTCGGGCCCATTTAGAACAGGGGCCGGTTTACCGTCCGCTTAAGGAGTAAACCCTAAAGCCGGGGCGTAGAAATTGTAAATTTTCAGGGGGGTGGTGCCGCTTGCGTGACTCGAACACGCGACCCCATCATTACGAATGATGTGCTCTACCAGCTGAGCTAAAGCGGCTTGGCTCTTTCGGAGACGCGGCCCACTATCAGCGCAATCCGAGGCTCGCAAGCGCCGCCTGAGCCGATAACTACTTATGCTTAACGCTTTGGTAACGGCACTTCGCCATTTTCACGGAGAACTGGAGGGAAGTGGGCCCGGACGAATGGACAGTTACCGCGAACATCCGAGCGACTTCGATTTGCCGGCGTCTGACGCGGCGCCGGAAGGGAACGACGTCTCCGCTGCGATCGGGACCGACGAGCGCCGGATGCACGTCCGCGCCTACAATTACTGGGTCTCGCTTCTCGAGGGCCGAGACTTTCCCTCGATCGAGGATCTTGAGCCGGCGAATGTCTCGGATTTCGCTGCGCACAGCGTCCTGCTCGATTTCACTTGCGGACGCGACAACCCTGCCATCCCTTATGTCGGCCCAGCCATCCGCGAGGAATGCGGCGTCAACGACGATATGCGCGCGATCGACGATGTGCCAAGCAGGTCGCTCCTGTCGCGCCTGACCGACCATTACATGCAGATCATCGCCAACCGCGCTCCGGTCGGCTTCGAGGCCGAATTCGAGAACCAGCGCGACGAGAGCATCTGTTACCGCGGCATCTTGATGCCCTTCTCGTCCGATGGCGACACCATCGATTTCATCTACGGCGTGATCAATTGGAAGACTGTTGATGCACCTTCTCAAGGTCAGCCCGTGGCCACCGGTTCTGTGCCGGCAGCCATTCAGATTGCCGGCATTGCCGATGCGGAAACTGGGGCCGAGACCGAATCGCTTCCGGTCCCGTTCGCCGAAGATGAGCCACTCGAGCTAACCGAGATGGTCGAGCGGGTTCCGATCTTAGAGCTCGAAGGACAGTCCGAGACGCAGGGCGAAGCGGCCGACGCCGAACCTACAGTCCACTTCTCCTGGGAAGACGGCCCGCGCTCGGACGAGGACGAAGTGCCGATCGTCGAGCTCGACGAGAATGCCGGGCTCGCCGACCGCCTCTGGGCTGCCCGGGAGACGGCCGCATCTGTTAAGGCAGGCGAAGGGCGCACCCGCGCTGCGCTCTACGAGGCATTGTCGCTCGCCTACGATTTCGCCGTCGCGGCGCACCAGAACGCAGAGGAATATGCCGAGTTGCTCGAGGAATCGGGCGTAAAGGCGCAGGCCCGCGCGCCGATGACTCCGATCGTAAAGCTCGTTTTCGGTATCGACTACGACAAGGCCCGGTTGACCGAATTCGCCGCGGCACTCTCGTACGCCCAGCGCCAGGAGGTCGCACTCGGCGCTTTCCAGGCCTTCATCGAAAAACAACCGGGCGGCCTCAAGGCTCTCGTCGCCGCTGAACGCCAGGCGCGCCGACCCGAAGCAAAGACCGACAGCAAGGGCGAAGCCGCCCGCGCGCGGCTCCGCTCAGCACCGCCGATCTCGCTCGCCGACGTGCCGGCGGAAGAGGAGTTCGCAGTCGTGGTCACGCGCCGCGGCGTCGACGGCACGCATGAAGCTGTGGCGATCGTCGAAGACGAAGCGCTGATCGAGCGCGCGATCCGACGCGCGCTTTGACCGGCAGGACAGCGGGGTTGTCCGCTCTGTGAGCGCGGGTCTATAGCCCCGCCCGCACCCACAGTACCTCGGAGCAAGTTTCTTACATGACGGCTCATACGCGCCTGGACCCGCCCTTGGTCGAGTCGATCCGCAAGGCGCTGACCGGCAACGCACTGCCAGGCGAAACCCAGGGACTGAGCCGCGAGGCGGAGCGAGAAGCCGCCGAATTCCTCAGTCAGGTGGCTGCGGTGCGCAAGCGCGGCGAGCTTGCGCTGCGCATCGAATCCATTGGCGGCGAGGCCGGCAACCGGCGCATGCGCATCGGCGTCGTCAACGACGATATGCCCTTTCTTGTGGACTCTGTCGCCAATGCGGTCGCTCAGCGGCAGTTGACGATCCACCGGCTGCTCCATCCCGTCGTTTGCGTCGACCGTGATTCCGCCGGAGAGCTGGAGCGGGTCGAGCCGCTCTGCGGCGACAAGAGCCGCCGCGAATCGATGATGTACCTGGAGCTCGACCGCGCCGACGCGCGCGGCCGGCAGGAGCTCGCCGCAGATCTTCGGCGGGTCCTGGACGACGTTCGTCTTGCCGTACGCGACTGGGAATCGCTGCAAGGCAAGATGCGCGAGGACGCTGCTTCGATCGCTGAACCTGAAGGCTCGGCGCTACTCAACTGGTTCGCCGATGGGGCGATGACTCTGCTCGGCTACCATGTCGAGAAGCCCTACGAGACTCCGTCGAGCACCCTTGGAATCTTCAGCGTCCCCGGCGCGCCTACCGACGAAGGCGGGTGCCTCGGCGCAATGCGCTATTTCGAGAGGGGCGGCGAGATTCCGCTGATGGCCAAGGCCGAGCGCAAGGCGACAGTGCACCGCCGAGTTCCATTGGATCTCGTCGTCGTTCCCTTCAAGGAGGGGGATAAGGTCAAAGGGATCGGCGTTCACGCGGGCCTGTGGACCAGCGAGGCGCTGCGCGTTCCGCCCGAGCAGGTTCCAGTGCTGCGCGCGCGCCTTAAGCAGCTCGACAAGGACTTAGAGTTCGATCCCAAGGGTCATTCGGGTAAGGCACTCCGTCATGCGGTAGCCTCGCTTCCACGCGACCTGGTGATCGCTATCTCCTACGAAGAGCTGCGCGACTTGGTCATGATCGCGATGTCGCTCGCCGACCGCCCGCGCCCGGCGTTGTTGCAGGTCCGCTCGATCCTCAAAGGCCAGCTTTTCACTTTCGTCTGGCTGCCGCGTGAAGAGCTAAGCACCGCCCGCCGAATGGCGATCGCAATGCTGCTCGAAAACGAAGTTGGGCGCGAGATTACCAGCTGGACCGTCGAGCTCGGCGACGCCGATCTCGCACTGATCCGCTATACCCAATATATCGACGAGGACGCCCCGTCGCCCGATGCTGAAGCGCTCGATGCCGCAGTGGTCGAGATGGTCCGCGGTTGGGCGCCCGCGGTCGAGGCAGAGCTGATCAGCGCATCGAACGCTCCGCGCGCGACCCGGTTGGCGTTGACGTACATCAGCAGTTTCCCGGACGGCTATAGAGCGCGGACAGCACCCGAGGAGGGCGCTGCCGACATTCTGCGCCTGGCCGAACTTAGCGACGAGAATGACCGCAGTGTCCGGATCACCCGACTCGATCATGATCCGGCGCATCAGCTCCGGCTAAAGACCTATCGCCGCGGCGGCCTCATTCCGTTGTCCGAAGTGGTTCCGGTGCTCGAGAATTTCGGGTTCAGGGTGCTCGAGGAATTCCCAACCGCCCTCAGCGGCGGTCACGGCTACATTCACGACTTCCGAGTCGAAGTCGGCGAAGGCGCCGATGTCGACCAGATCCTGGCTCGAGTCACCGAGATCGAGCGTGCAATCGCTAACGTGCTGTGCGGCACGTCCGAGGACGATGAGTTCAACCAGCTCGTCCTCTACGCTGAGCTCGACACGCAGCCGGTCGTCTGGCTGCGGGCCTGGTTCCGCTACCTCCGTCAGACCGGAAGCAGCTTCGGTCTGGTCACAGTCGTCGACGCACTCCGCCGTGCACCCAAGGCGACCCGCGCGCTGATTGGAATGTTCGTCGCCGCCCACGATCCGGTCGCGAAAGATCGCGATGGCCAAGTGGCCGAATTCGGGGAACAACTCGACCGCTCGCTCGCCAAGGTTCGCTCGATCGATGACGACCGCATCCTTCGGCGACTGCGCGCACTCGTTGAGGCGATCGTTCGCACCAACGTGTTCGCGCCGGCTGCCGCCGAGGCACTCGCGTTCAAGATCAACAGCAGCCTGGTCCCGGGACTGCCCCGACCCGTGCCGTGGCGCGAGATCTGGGTGTACAGCCCGCGCGTCGAAGGCATTCACCTGCGCGGCGGCCCGGTCGCTCGCGGCGGGTTGCGCTGGTCGGACCGCCGCGATGACTTCCGTACCGAGATCCTCGGCCTGATGAAGGCGCAGGTGGTCAAGAACGCAGTGATCGTTCCGACCGGCGCAAAGGGCGGCTTTTATCCCAAGCAGCTGCCGCCAACGTCCAACCGCGAGGCTTGGCTGGCGGAGGGCACGGAAAGCTATCGGATCTTCATCCGCTCGCTGCTCTCGGTCACCGACAATCTGGTGAACGACAAGGTCGACCACCCCGAGTGCGTGGTCATTCACGACGGGGACGACCCCTATTTTGTGGTCGCGGCGGACAAGGGCACCGCGACCTTCTCCGACATCGCCAACGAGATCGCGCTGTCGCGCAATTTCTGGCTCGGTGACGCCTTCGCCAGCGGCGGCTCGAACGGTTACGATCATAAGGCGATGGGCATCACCGCCCGTGGCGCCTGGATCTCAGTCCAGCGGCACTTCCTCGAAATGGGCATCGACGTGCAGACCGATCCGGTCACCGTCGCCGGCTGCGGCGACATGTCGGGCGACGTGTTCGGGAACGGCATGCTGCTGTCGAAGTCGCTCCGGCTGCTGGCCGCCTTCGACCACCGCCACATCTTCATCGATCCCAATCCGGATCCAGCGACGAGCTGGGAGGAGCGCAAGCGTCTGTTCGACCTGCCGCGCTCGAGCTGGGACGATTACGACAAGAAGCTGATCAGTAAGGGCGGTGGCATTTGGTCGCGGTCGGAGAAATCGATCAGCCTCAGCACCGAAGCGCGCGAAGCTCTCGGAGTCGAGACGAAGACGTTCGATCCGGCGAGCCTCATCAACGCGATCTTGAAGGCTCCGGTCGACCTCATATGGTTTGGCGGCATTGGCACATATGTGAAGGCCTCAAACCAGAGCCAGGCGGATGTCGGCGACCTGTCGAACGACGCGCTCCGCGCCAACGCCAGCGAGCTCCGAGCGAGGGTTATCGGTGAGGGCGCGAACCTCGGCATCACTCAGGCTGGCCGCATCGAATTCGCCGAGCGCGGCGGTCGCATCAACACCGACTTCATCGACAATAGCGCCGGCGTCGACTGCTCCGACAATGAAGTGAACATCAAGATCCCGCTCAACCGCGAGATGCGCGAGGGGCGGCTTGAGTTTACCAAGCGCAACACCTTGCTTGCGAAGATGACCGAAGACGTCGCAGAGCTCGTCCTTGAGGACAATCGGCTGCAGTCGCTGGCACTTTCGATCGCCGAAGCTGGCGGCCCGCAGGCACTTCCCGGTCACGTACGCACAATCGAGCTTCTGGAGGCCTCCGGCCGCCTCGACCGCAAGGTCGAAGGTCTCGGCACCAGCGACGAGCTGCTTCGGCGCGGCCAGGAGAACCGCGGCCTCACTAGGCCGGAACTCGCAGTAGTGCTGTCGATCTCCAAGCTCGTGCTCCAGGATGCCGCAGAGGAGCTGCGGCCAGCCGAGGACGCGCTAGTCGGGCCGCAACTGTTCGATGCTTTTCCAAAGGCGATGCGCAAGGCGCATGCCGAGTCGATCCGCGCCCACCGGCTGCGCAATGAGCTCGTCGCCACGAAAATCGCCAACCGGCTTGTCAACCGCCTCGGACCAGGTGTCGCCTTCGATCTCACCGAAGAAGAAGGCGCATCGCTGCAGCAGGTCGTTGCCGCATTCCTGGTCGCCGAGCGTCTGCTCGATCTCGACGAGTTGTGGGAGAAGATCGAGCAGGACGACCTGCCGGAAACCGTGCGCATTGAGATTTTCTCGATCGCTGCGTCGAGCGTTCGCGCGCACCTGTCGGACATTCTGCGTGCCGGCGGTGGCGATACAAGCGTTGAAAAGCTCTGCGCGCTGCTTGAGCCCGGCGTTCGCAAAATCTCCGCAGCTGCTACCAGACTGATCCGCTCGGAGGTTCGCAATGAAGCGGCTGCGCGCCGCGACCGGCTCGTCGCGCTCGGCGCCAGCGACGACATCGTTCGCGGGCTTGTCCGCCTTTATGAGCTGGACGGCGTGTTCGGCATCGCCGCGCTCGCTGCGCGCAACGAGCTCGATGAGCTCGAAGCGACGCGCGCCTACACGCGGCTCGGCGAAGCGCTCGGCCTCGACTGGGCGCAGCAGCAGGTTGCGCGTTTCGTTCCCGCCGACCAGTGGGAGCGGCTGCTCACGGCCGGCCTTGCGCGGGATTTCGAGCAGCTCCGCATTGAGTTCCTCTCGCGCTGCCGCGGTGCCGACGTCGACCGCGGCGTCGAGGATTGGGTCACGGAACATTCCCCGCGAATCGCCCAATTCCGCGAGCTGGTCACGCGCGCTCGCGGCGAGGGTCATGTGAGCGCACCGATGCTCGCACAGATTGCAGGGCAGGCGCGGATCCTTCTCGGGCGCTGACGTGCGCGTCGCGGTTTTTGTTCCGGATCCCACGTATCCGGAGCCGTGGCGCTGGACCTACGACCCTCAGGCTGAGCCGCTGATCGCAGCTGGCGCCGAGGTCGAGCCGATTGTCTGGACCCAGGTAGACGACGTTACCGATTTCGACCTCATTCTGCCGCTCGTCGCCTGGGGGTATCATCTCAAGTACGAGCGCTGGCTGGCGCTGCTCGATCGGGCGGCGGCCGAGCACTGGCCGATGATCAATCCGCCCGCGCTACTTCGCTGGAACAGCGACAAGGCCTATCTGACGGAACTTGCCGAACGTGGGGTCCCGACCGTGCCGACGCTCGCGGTCGAATCCTGCTGCGATGCCGGCCTGGAGGCGGCACGTCGCCGCTTCGGGTGCGACTGGCTGGTGATCAAGCCGCCCGTATCGGCCGGCGCCGTGCGAACGCACCGCCTCGGTCCCAATGATGATTTGCCAGCCGACAGTGTGCACCAGCCGATGATCATCCAGCCCTTGATCGAGGAGATCGCGCGAACCGGCGAATTCTCGCTGATGCTGTTCGACGGCGAGTTCAGCCATGCGGTAGTGAAGCGCCCGGCTGCCGGCGACTTCCGCGTGCAGGAGCATCTCGGAGGTGAGACCCTGCCGTGCAATGCGCCTCCGGCGGGGGCGATAAGGCTGGCCCAGGCCGCGCTCGCCGCTGCGCCCGCCACGGCAACCTATGCCCGTGTCGACATTGTTCCGGACGATGAGGGGACGCTCAGGATCATGGAACTGGAGCTGGTCGAGCCGTCGCTCTTTCTCGAGCATGCACAAGACGGGGGCAAGGCGTTCACCCGTTCGATCCTGAACTCCTCGCAAAAAGCCACTGCCTGATCGCCGAAGTCAGGTTGGGCGGCTGCTCGGCGCTGAGGCGTGCGACGTCGATCTCCGCGACCAGCGCGTTCAACGGACAGCCCCGCTCGCGCGCGACCTCTTCAAGCGCGCGCCAGAAAACTGGCTCAAGGCTGATCGAGGTCTGGTGACCGGCGATGAGAACGGACCTTTTCTTCGGCGGCGCGTAATCCGTCATCAGTACATGTGCTGGCCGCCGTTGATCGACAATGTAGAACCCGTGATGAAGCCCGCATTCTCGTCGACCAGAAAGGCTACAGCGCGCGCGATCTCCTCGGCTTTGCCGAGCCGTCCCACCGGAATTCGCGCAACGATCTTGGCAAGCACGTCCTCGGGCACGGCGGCGACCATGTCCGTGTCGATATAGCCCGGCGCGATCGCATTCACGGTGATGCCGAAGCGTGCGCCTTCCTGCGCCAGCGCCTTGGTGAAGCCGTGAATACCGGACTTCGCCGCGGCATAATTGACCTGCCCGTACTGGCCCGCCTGGCCGTTGATTGAACCGATGTTGACCACGCGGCCATATTTCCGGCCGGTCATTCCATCGAACACCGCTTTGGCCATGTTGAAGCAGCCGCCGAGGTTGGTGTCGATAACGTCCTGCCACTGCTGCGCGCTCATCTTGCGGATGGTGGTGTCGCGCGTAATTCCCGCGTTGTTCACGAGCACGTCGACCGGACCGAGATCCGCCTCGATCTTGCGCGCACCTTCCTGACAAGCGTCGAAATCGGACACGTCCCATTTGTACGCCGCGATTCCGGTGCGGTCGGAGAAAGCGCGCGCCCGCTCCTCATTACCGGCGTAATTGGCAGCGACCTTCATGCCCAATTTGTGAAGCGCGATGCTGATTGCTTCGCCGATGCCGCGCGTACCGCCAGTGACGATCGCCACTCGAGCCATGAAGTCCCTCCTCTTTTCTCTCCGCCGCGGCGCTTATTCTTCGTATAGCCACCCCGCAAGTTCGCGGCTGATCAATTTGGTTATCATGTCCATGCCTTCGGCTGAGTCGTTGAGACAGTCGAGCAAAGCGAACTGCTCGCCGCCGGAGTCGAGGAAAGTCTTCCGACCACGAATTCCAAGTTCCTCAAGAGTCTCGATGCAATCGGCGGAAAAACCGGGCGCGGCGACGGCGATTCTCTTCACGCCTTCTTTTGGACAAGCAGCGAGTGTCGCCTCGGTCGCGGGCTCCAGCCACTTCGCGCGTCCGAATTTCGACTGAAATGCCACGTCGACTTCGCGGCCCAGCGTTGCGCCCAGCTGGCGCGCTGTCTTCTGGCAATGGCAGTGGTAAGGATCGCCGAGCTCGAGCGTTCGGACCGGCATTCCGTGGAAGCTCAGCAGCAGCCGCTCAGGCTCGAATTCCAGGCCCGCCAGTTGGCGCCGCAAATTGGTTGCGAGGGCGTCGATGTAGAGCGGGTCGTCATAATATGGCGGCAGCGTCCGCAGTGCCGGCTGCGATCGCATTTCAGCGAGCGCGGCGAAAACTGCGTCATTCGCGGTGGCCGTCGTCGCGGAACAATACTGCGGATAGAGCGGCGCCGCGAGGATTCGCGTGCAGCCCTCGCGCACCATATTGTCGATGGCCGCGGCGATGCCCGGATTACCGTAGCGCATCGCATAATGGATGCTGACGTTCGGCAGCCGCTGACGCAGAGCCTCGGCCTGCCGATGCGCAATCGCCCGCAGCGGCGAGCCCGCGTTGGTCCAGATCTGGTTATACGCCTCTGCAGATTTCCGCGGCCGCGTCCGAAGGATGATTCCGTGGAGAATCGGCTTCCACGCGAGCGGATGAATCTCGATCACGCGCCGATCGCTGAGGAACTCGGCGAGATAGCGCCGAACCGCGCGCACTTCGGGCGCGTCGGGCGTGCCGAGGTTGATCAGGAGCACCCCGATCTTCGCGGCCGGAATGTCCGGATTATCCGTCATCCCGCGGCCATCGGATCGAAGGGCAGCGATCGCATGCGCTTGCCGGAACCGGCATGGACCGCATTGGCGACAGCTGGCGCGAGCGGGAGCGTGCCGAGCCCGCTGATCCCTCCCGGCGCATCGCTGCTGGGAATGATCTGGACCACGATCTCAGGCATATCGCCGAGCCTCGGCATTTGCATCCCGCGGAATGCGCGTGCGCGCGGCATGCCCGCGGTCCATTCGGGCGACGGGATAGTTGCCTGCGCGAGCGCCCAGATCAGTCCGGCCTCAATCTGCTGCTGAACGAGGCCGCTGTTGACGACACTTCCGCAATCAACGGCAGCGACAAGGCGGTGCACCTTCACGCGCTGATCGTCGCCGATGCTCGCGCTCGCGACCAGTCCGATGTGGGAACCAAAAGCCGAAGCACCGGCAATGCCCATCGTGCTCCCCGCACCGCCGCCGTCCCACGCGGAAAGGCGGGTCGCCGCCTGCAGGCAGCGCGCAAGCCGGCCATTTGCGCCCAGCATCGACATCCGGAAGGAGAGCGGCTCCATGCCCGCCGCACGGGCCAGCTCGTCGATGAAGCTCTCGGTGAAGAAGGCGAACTCGCGCTGCGGCGATCCGCGCATGTAGCCGGCCGCGAACGGGAGTTTCACCGGCACCGATTGGACGAGCACGTTGGCGATTGAGTAAGGGGGCACCGATCCGTCCAGCGCGGTCTTGCCGAGCTTATCGGGCGCGTCCTTGTCCGACAGCCGCGCCAACGCCGAGCCAAGCCCATCGGCTGTCGCGACCCTCATCGCCCACGCGGCGGTGATGCCGCCTGCGCCCGGCAGTGCCATCATCCGCGCCAGCGCGCCTGGTGCGACGCGATCGTGGTTCTGGTTCGACGATTGTGAGAGGACGACCTGCACCGGTCGTCCAACCACCTTTGCGAGTTCAATCGCGATCGGCGCGGCATCCGGCTCGAGCGCACGGCCCGCCGGCTCTCCCGCCGGCAGGGGATACAGTGTTACGGAAGTGCTGCCGAACCCAGGCGCCTGCGACAGTGCCCACAACTCGACTGCGTCCCCGCTGACCCGCGCGGTCGCGGTCACCGGCTCGAGCCCAAGATGCTGAGAGGGCGCGACATAGTAAGTCGCCGCCAGCGGCCGCGATCCTCGCACCGTTCCTTCATAATTGCCGCTGCTGAACCATTCCATGACAGCAACATTTGTCAAAGCCTCATCGAACAGCGGTTGTAGGTCAGCGGATGTGCGCTCACCCGAAAATTTCGGACTTGCGGCATTGAGCGCTCGCTCGGCCGCCCACCAACTGTCGGCGACGACAGCGACCCATTCGTCGTTGGCGGAAACGTGCCGGACACCGGGAACTCGGCCGAGCGCCTCGCGTGCGAATCCAGTCAGCTTCCCGCCCGGCGGAGCCATCCGCACGCTAGCGAACAACATTCCGGCCAACCGCACGTCGCCAGCGAAGCGCCAGCCTCCAACTGCCTTTGCGGGCCCGTCGAGTCGCTGCAGCGACTGTCCGATCAGCCTCGCTTTCACGGTCTTGCGCAGCGGCGTGTTCGAAGGTGGGCTGCGGTCCGCGGCTTCCTCGGCGAGCTCGCCGAAGGTGAAGGTCCTCACGCCATTGATGACGAACCCGTCCGCCGTGTCGCACGTCGCAGGATCGATATTCCACCTGTCCGCCGCTGCACCGACCAGCATCGCCCGCGCTGTCGCAGCGGCATTGCGCAGCGGCTGCTCCCATGCGCGTATTGACGTCGAGCCGGCGGTGATGCGGATGCCCTCGGGCCAGCCCTCCTCCTCCGCGAGCGAATTAGCATAAGCCTTGGTCAGCGGCGCCGGCTCGATCGCCATCGTTTCCCACGCCGCGCCAAGCTCGTCGGCGACGAGCTGCGCTAGACCCGTCCAGATTCCCTGGCCCGTCTCGACCTGCGGCACCGCCACCGTCACCGTGCCGTCCCGCGCGATTTTGATGAACGCTCCGAAGGCCTGTTCGCCGCTTGCAACCGCAAGGTCGCTCTTCAGGCGGCGCGGCCACAGCGCGTAGCCGACGATCAGGCCCACGCCCGCGCCGCCGCCGATCAGCAATGTGCGGCGGTCGATCTTCAATGTGCGTGACTCATGATTGGGCGTATTGGGCCTTCAGCGCGCGGCGGTCGATCTTCCCGGTGCCGAGGCGCGGCAGCGGTTCGCTCGAAATGATGATCCGCTGCGGGATTTTGAACTTGGCGAGCTTTCCATCCAGGAACGCGCGAAGCCCGTCCTCGCTTAATCGCTCACCGTCCTTCATATAGATCACTGCGACGGGCACTTCACCCAGCCGCTCGTCCGCCGCGCCGAACACCGCCGCTTCCGCCACTGACGGACAGGCGTAGCATTCGGCCTCGACTTCCGCGGCCGAGATATTCTCGCCGCCGCGGATAATGATCTCTTTCTTGCGGTCGACGATGAACAGATAACCTTGCTCATCGAGATAGCCGATGTCGCCAGTGCGCACATAACCGTTTGGCGTGAGAGTCACCGCCGTCGCGTCCGGATTCCTCCAATAGCATTTGATGTTGGCCGCGGTGCGGATACCAATCTCGCCGGCTTCTCCCGACGCCAGCGGCCGGTCGCCGGCGCCGAGGATCGCGACTTCAACCAACGGCTTTTGCGCGCGCCCAGTCGATGCCGGTTTCGCCGCATAGCTGCTCCAGAAATTGGCGCAGCCGGTGGCGTTCGTTTCCGTGAGCCCGTACCCGAGCGCCGGCTGCGCATTCGGGAACTCGTGTTTCATTCGTTCGACATGGCTCACCGGGCGCGGTGCCCCGCCCGCCGTTATGTCCTTCAGCGACGACAGATCATATTTGTGCCGATCGGGATGGTTCATGAGCTCCAGGCTCATCGTCGGCACCCCGACGAAGTAAGTGACCTTCTCTTTCTCAATGAGCCGCAACGCCTCGGTCGCGTCCCATTTGGGCATGATCACCATGCAGCGCCCGATGACGAAACTGTTAAGCATCACCGGCACTTCGCCCGTGACGTGGAACAGCGGGACGCTGAGCAAGGTCCGAGCTGGACTGGTCGGCGCCTTGCCGTCCTGCGTCAGGATGCCGAGCAGCACGATCAGGCCGGTCGAATAGGCGTAAACGCCGGTAGTGACCGCGCGATGCGTCGACAGCGCACCCTTGGCTTCGCCTGTTGAGCCCGACGTGAAAAGGATCGTCGCATCGTCATCGGGCGAGACCTCGGGAAGCGCGGTCTCGTCGTTAGCATCCGCCGTTAGCGGGGCGATTGCCTCCTCGATCGGTCGCTCGATCGACAGGCAGATGATTTCGCTCGTCTTGCAGCGCTCCTGCAGCCGCTTTGCGCGCGGCGGATCGGTGATGATCAGCTTGGGCGCGGTCAGCACGACCGCATGCTCCATTTCGAACGGCTCCCACCAGCCGTTGAGCAGGGTCGCGATTCCGCCCGCCTTCAGGATCGCCATGTAGCTGACAATCCACGCCGGACAGTTGCGCATCGCGATCCCGACCCGATCGCCCTTCGCTATGCCTTGCGCGGCCAGTCCGTGCGCGAGACGCTCGGAAATCCGGTCCAGATCGGCGAAGGTTAACCGCTCGTCACCCGCTACCACCGCCTCGTTGGCCCCGTTTAGCGCGCAAAAGGCCCTGAAAAAGGTGGGCAAAGTCGCTGGAAAGTTGGTGACGATCGCGCGTCCGAGCTCGTCCTTGCCAATAACCAGCCGTCCGCCCGGACCGATGACGCGTGCCAGCTCTTCGTCGTAGCGGCGGTCGAGCTCACTCATCGAAGGTTTCCCGCTCCTTTGCCTTTCGGGCCACCCGCCTTATGAGGCGCTCAACATTGATGGGGAAGCCCTTGCAAGCCGTCGACAACTCCCGCTTCACCGCCTTTCCGGACCTGGCCCTGTCGCCGGTCGCGCTGCACATCGGGCCTTTCGACCTGCGTTGGTACAGCCTCGCTTACTTGGCCGGCATTTTTATCGGCTATTGGTACTTGCTAAAGCTGATCAAGCAGCCGGGCGCGCCGATCGCGCGACGCCACGCCGACGACCTGGTCTTCTATGCAGCGCTTGGCATCATTCTGGGTGGGCGCTTTGGCTATGTGCTCTTCTACAATCTCGGCCAGTACCTCAATCACCCGATCGAAATCGTGAAGCTGTGGGACGGCGGAATGTCATTCCACGGCGGCGTGATCGGCACCTCCCTCGGCATCTTCTACTTCGCGCACAAGGAGAAGCTCAGCTGGCTGCGCATCCACGATTACGTGGCTTGCTGCGTTCCCTTCGGCCTGTTCTTCGGCCGCCTTGCCAATTTCATCAACCAGGAACTTTGGGGGGCGCCGACGACGGTGCCCTGGGCGGTGCGTTTTGAGGAATTCAACCAGTTCGGTCAGCGCGTCCTCGGACCGCCGCGTCACCCAAGCCAGCTTTACGAAGCCGCGCTCGAAGGCGTCGTACTGTTCGCCATTCTCGCCTGGATGTTTTGGAAGACCAAGGCCCGTTACGAGCCGGGCAAGCTCGTCGGCGCCTTCATCTTCTTCTACGGTTGCTTCCGCTTCGGGCTCGAGTTCATCCGCGAGCCCGACCAGCAACTGATCGCTTTCACGCAGGCGACGCATCTGCACATGGGCCAGTGGCTGTCGGTGCCGATGATCCTCGGCGGCATTTACCTGATGCTGACCGCAAAGAAGCGCCGCGTTCGCGTCGAGTCCACCGCCGGAACCGCATCGGTCGCGTGACCCCGCTGGAACGCGCGCTCCGCGAGCGAATTGCGGCCGAGGGACCGATCAGCGTCGAAGCGTTCATGCAGGCCTGCAACGATTATTATTACGCGACGCGCGATCCGCTCGGCGCGCGCGGGGATTTTACCACGGCACCGGAGGTCAGCCAGATGTTTGGCGAGATGATCGGCGGCGCGCTTGCCGATTGCTGGAAGCGCGTCGGCTCACCGACGGATGTGATTTACGTCGAATTGGGGCCGGGCAGGGGCACCCTCGCGTCCGATGCGCTTAGGGTCATGCGCACCGCCGACTTTGCCGGAGAAGTGCATTTCGTTGAAACCAGCCCGGTGCTACTCCAGATGCAGAAAGCGTCCGTGCCCGAAGCCCATTGGCACAAGAGCATCGATGACCTTCCGGCAAAGCCGCTCTTGCTCGTCGCCAACGAATTTCTCGATGCGCTGCCGATCTGCCAGCATGTCGGCGCTGCTGAGCGGCGCATCACCGTCGCCGCAGGGGGTCTGGCGTTCGATCGCGACGGCGAGATCGTGGAGACCTCACCGGCACGGGACGAGGCGGTCGGCTCGATCGCGACCTGCCTGGCGGCGAAGGGCGGCGCTGCGCTCTTCATCGATTACGGCCACGAGCGCAGCGCGCCCGGCCACACGCTCCAGGCCGTGCGCGGCCACCGCTTTTCGCCGATACTCGCCTATCCGGGCGAACAGGACCTCACCAGCCATGTCAACTTCGAAGCCCTCGTCAACGCGGCTCGCGATGCGGGCGCCTCCGTGACTCCCCTCGTCAGCCAAGGCGAATGGCTGATCCGCCTCGGCATCGAAGCCCGCGCCCAGGCGCTCTCCCGGGCGAACCCCGACCGCGCCGGTGAGGTGCAATCTGCCCTTGAACGTCTGACCGGCCGTGAGCAAATGGGCCAGCTATTCAAGGTACTCGCCATTCACGCGCCGGACTGGCCGGCTCCCGCAGGATTCGCATGAGCGTCACCTATCGCGACGCCGTTCCCGCAGACGCAGCTACGCTCAACGGCATCTTCAAAACTGTGTTCTGCGATACGTTCGCGCACTTGTACCGGGCCGAAGACCTTAACGCGTTCCTGTCGAGCTCCGGAGTCGCCGATTGGGAGCGCCAGCTCGAGAATCCGGCCTTTGCGTGTCGCATTGCGGAAGTTGACAGAAAACCGATCGGTTATGTGAAGCTCGGCCCCCTCAAGCTTCCGATCGAGACGGATGTGTCTTCGATGCTGCTTGATCAGCTTTACGTGCTCAAGGAGCACCACGGCTCGGGCATCGCCAGGGAGCTGATGAACTGGACCCTGCCGGAGGCGAAGCGGCGCGGCGCCGAAGCGCTCTACCTCACCGTCTATGTCGACAACCACCGCGCCAAGCGTTTCTACGAACGTTGTGGATTCGAGGGCGTGGGTCGCTACGCCTTCATGGTCGGAAATCACGCAGACGAAGACATCATCATGCGGAAGGCGCTTTGAGCAACCTTGAGGTCGTCCGGGCGGTCAGCCTTGGCCGCCTGCCGCACGGCTTCCTCGGCCGCCGCGGCGGGATGTCGGTCGGTGAGTGTGCGGGACTCAACGTGGGCTTCGGCAGCAATGACGACCCGGAGGCGATCGCCGGCAACCGCAGGCTCGCCGTCGCCGCGCTCCACCCAGACTCGGATCTCGCGACCGTCCACCAGATCCATTCGGCCGAGGTGATGGTCGCCTGTGAGCCCTGGCCGCAGGATGCGCGGCCCCGCGCCGACGCGATGGTCACTGACACCCCGAACCTCCTGCTCGGCATTCTGACCGCTGACTGCGCGCCGGTGCTGTTCGCCGATCATAGTGCGGTCGTCGTCGGCGCCGCCCACGCCGGCTGGCGCGGCGCTCTCGCGGGAGTCACCGACGCAACGATCGAGGCGATGGAACTGCTCGGCGCCCGACGCGAGAACATCCATGCCGCTGTCGGTCCGTGCATCGGCCAGCCATCCTATGAGGTCGACGACGCATTTCGCGCGCGGTTCGTCCACGCCAACCCGAATAACGCCCGCTTTTTCGTCACCGGACCCGCGGGCAAGCCGCACTTCGATCTGGAAGCCTACGTGGTCCACCGCCTGATCGCCGCCGGAATCGGCGAGGTCGAGGCCCTCAATCTTGACACTTACGCCGATCCCGACCGCTTCTTCAGCTACCGCCGCTCGACCCACCGCGGCGAGGCCGATTACGGCCGCCAACTCAGCGCTATTGCCATTCCCGGCTAGAAGCTGGGCTTATCGGAACGGGTCTGAGTTGATTGGCGCGCACGGCGACTTGGAGCTAAGGCGCGGCCCACGAGGAGACCAGAATTGCCCACCGAACGCGAAATCGCGGCCAACAGCTCACATCAGCGCGCCCCGCGCCCGTCCCCCACACAGATCGGCAACCGTAAGCTCAGCGCCCAGACGCTGATGCTCGGCTACGGCTTCGACCCCGAGCTGAGCGAAGGATCACTCAAGCCCCCGATCTTTCTCACCTCGACCTTCGTGTTCGAGAATGCGGCCGCAGGGAAGCGCTTTTTCGAAGGCGTGACCGGCAAGCGCCCGGGAGGCGCCGAAGGCCTCATCTATTCGCGCTTCAACGGCCCCAACCAGGAAATCCTCGAGGACCGCCTCGCCGTCTGGGAGAATGCCGACGATGCGCTCGCTTTCTCGAGCGGCATGGCGGCGATCGCGACATTGCTGCTCACCTTCGTTCGCCCGGGCGATTGCGTCGTTCACTCCGGTCCGCTTTACGCCGCGACCGAGACGCTCATAGCCAAGATCCTCGGCCAGTTCGGCGTGTCTTGGGTCGACTTCCCCTCGGGCGCGACTCGAGAGGAAATCGACGCCGCCATCGCCAAAGGGAAGGAGAAGGGACGCGTCTCGCTCATTTATCTCGAAAGCCCGGCCAACCCGACGAACATGCTCGTCGACGTCGAGGCAGTCGCCGCTGCTCGAGATGCGTCATTCGGCGACGGTGAACGCCCCCCGATCGCCATCGACAACACCTTCCTCGGCCCGCTGTGGGCCAAGCCGCTCGCGCAAGGCGCCGACCTCTCGGTCTACAGCCTCACCAAATATGTCGGCGGGCACAGCGACCTAGTCGCCGGCGGCCTCGTCGGCGAGAAGGGTCTGATCAACCAGATCCGCATGCTCCGCAACACGATCGGCACGATCTGCGACCCGAACACCGCCTGGATGCTTCTGCGCAGCCTCGAGACGCTCGAGCTGCGCATGTCCCGCGCCGGCGAGAATGCCGCCAAGGTCTGCGATTTCCTTCGCAGCCACCCGAAGGTCGAGAAGATCGGCTACCTCGGCTTCCTCGAAGAAGGCTCGCGCCAGGCGGACATCTTCAAGCGCCACTGTACCGGCGCCGGCTCAACCTTCTCGCTTTATCTGAAGGGCGGCGAGAAGGAGGCCTTTGCGTTCCTCGACGCGCTGCAGATCGCCAACCTCGCGGTCAGCCTCGGCGGCACCGAAACGCTCGCCAGCGCCCCCGCGGCAATGACGCATCTGTCCGTGCCCGACGAGCGCAAGAAACAGCTCGATATCACGCCGAACCTGGTGCGGATTTCAATCGGCTGCGAGAACGCCGACGATCTGATCGCCGACTTCGCGAATGCGCTCCAGGTGGTCTAGCGATCGCGTAAGACCTTCGTTGGGGAGACTGTGGGCGGCGTGGAAGTGCCGACGTGACCGTACCGATTGACTTCAAAACGGCGAGCGCTGACTTTGACCAGTTCCTCCTCGATGCACGCGAGGTGACCGGCCTGACCACGACCAATCAGGTCTGGGGCGTGCTGCTTGGCGTGTTCGACGTTTTTCGTCGGCGGCTGACGTCAGACCAATGCCTTGCCTTCGCCCGCGCCCTGCCGCCGCTGCTGCGGGCCGCCTTCGTGGAGGCGTGGTATCCGGCGCCCCCGATCCCTTTCGCGGACCGCAAGACGCTCAGTAGCGAAGTCCAGGCCTATCATGCCGACCATCAGTTCGCGTCGAACAACGCCATTGGTGAAATTGCCGCCGTTCTATGGCGCCACGTCGACGCGCCGCGCTTCCAAAGCGCACTCGACGATCCTCCGGGGCGAAGCGGCGGAATTCTGGGAAACTGATGGGTAGACATGCCAAATCGCCCGACCTTCGCTCTGTGTCGAAGGCTCGTCAGCGCCAATTCTCGATCGCCCAACCCCGCTCCTCCGCTAGCCGCTGCAGCTTTCCATGAGGGTTCACCGCCACCGGCTCGTTGGCCCATTCGAAGGCGGGCCGGTCCGACACATGATCGGAATAGAAGCGCACATGCCCGTGCGCGCCCTTCAGTCCTGACGCCGCCACCCAATCGGCGATCATCCGCATCTTCGCCGGACCGTAACAATTTTCGCCGGCGATCTTCGCGTGTACCAGCTCATCGAGCCCGATGATCGAGCCGGTGCCGATCACGTCGTCGAAGCCGAGCCGCTCGGCGATCGCGTCCGCGTAGAGCCGGTAGGACGCGGTCGCGAGCACGAGCCTCCGGCCTTCGGCTTTGTCGCGCGCGATGGCGGCGCGGGCGCCGGGGCGGATGTTGGTCGCGATCTGCTTGTCGGCGAAGCTCTCGACCAACGGCTTCAGGTCGCGCGGATGGATCGTCCGGCCGAGCAGTAGCCGGTGGTTGATCTCCTTGAGTCTTGCGCGGTCGATTAGCCGCAGCACGTAGGTCAGCATCGACAACGCGACGAGCGGCAGGAACAGCAGACGCCACGGCGCACCGCGCGATGCGCAATGGAGCAGAAACGGCGTGTAGGTCGCCCGCCGCGTCACCGTCCTATCCATGTCGTACACTGCGAGGTCAGTCATGCCTTCCCCGCCAGGACCGCCTCGACCAGCGTGTGATCGGTGGGCTTGTCGACGTCCACTCCAGCAAGCGGGTTCGACAACCGCACCGCCTTCAGGCTAAGTCCGAGTCTGCCACCGAGCTGCGCCAGCACCTCATCGAGGCTGACCAGCCGCAGCGCGACGCACAGCAGCACCACCGGCCCCAACAGCGACATCACCCGCCAGGCCTTTTTCCGGTCCTGCTCCACCGAGCGCCATAGTTCGATCGCCGGCCGTACCGCAGGCGATTTCAATGCGAACAGGTTCGCCCCGGTGTAGGCTCCGCCGCGGAACTTGAGCCAGGTGCGCTGCACGTCCGGCAGGCGGCGGAGCAGGTTCGCCCGCCCGACGACGCCAACCGCCACGTCCGCGCCGAAAGTCTCGCGCGCAAACTCGTCCACCGTCCGCGGATCGAGGAGGGCATGATCGGCGGTGGTGACCAGCAGCGGCCACTCGACACGTTGATCATCGAGAAGCCGGAACAGGGTTTCGGCGATCGTTCCTTGCGACTGGCCGAAGCGCACACGCGGATCTGTTGGGATCACGCTCGCAATCCTGTCCGGCGTCTGCGAGAGTACCAGCACTCTGGCGACGCTCTCGCTCGCAAGCAACGCCCGCACCGGCCGGGCCACCATCGGCTCTCCACTGATCGCGATCAACGCCTTTAGGTCGGTGCCGAACTGCTCGGCGAAATAGTCGCGACCAGGCCGCGAACCGGCGAGCACAATCGCCGTATATTTCACGCGTCCAGCCAGCTGACGATCTTCCCTCCGCGCGCCTGCCGCTCGGTCATTTGCGCGAGCCGCACGGCGTGGAAGATCAGGCTGATCAGCGTCCACCACGCGACCAGCACCAGTCCCGTGTCAGGCCGCCCGATCGACAGCGCCGCGACCAGGATCATCATGTTCGGGTTGCGTCGCGCCGTGATCAGCCGAAACCTGCTGTCGATGGGCCGCCAGACGTGAATCTCCAGCGCGAAGCGCTTGATCGAAATCCCCTCGATGATCCGCTGCGCTATATAGCCGCCGACAATCACCCACAGAACCATAGTCGCATAGACCGGTTCGAGCGGCTGGCCGTAAGTCGTCAGTCCATGCTCCCACGCCCACCACCAAAAGGGCGGGTGGACCAGGTCGATGCCATGGTCGAACACATTGCCCCATTTGGACGAAGCGCCTGTGCAGCGCGCAAGCTTCCCGTCGACCGTGTCGAGCACCATGAAGCCGAAGCCGGACGCCACGCCCCACCAATATTCGCCCCGCCAGAAGAGGATGAAGGCGAGCAAGCATAGCACCCCGCCGACGAACGTCACCATATTGGGTGTGAGGCCTGCGCGTGCCGACCAGCGCGTTAGGTGGAAAGCCGGCTTGCGCCACAGATAGAGCGTGAGCACGTCGGTCACGCCCTTGTAGGCGGCGTCATAAGCGGCGCGCTCGACCGGCTCGGAATTGTTCGGGTCGAGCGGGAGCACGAATGGCCGTTCGCGCTTCCTCAACGCCGTATTGGTGAGCTCGGCGGTTTCCGCGGCGATAGCTTCGTAGCCATCGACGGGGCTGCCGTTCTCGATTGCACCTGCGACCGCAGCATTCTCGCCCTCGGGAACATGCGCCAACACCAGCTTTCCGCCAAGCGTAAGCATTGCCCGCGGGCGATTCCGCATCTCCTTCAGCCACACCGGATCCCACCCATAGGCCATGCTCGCGAGCAGCGCTGCCCGGCCAGGCTGGACCACGTCGGCGCACTCGAAACCGGCATTGGTCGCGAGCAGGCACGCCCGGTCCCGCGCGTCCATCCCGAATGGGCGCGCCGGATTGCTTCCGATCGGCACGAAAAGAAGGGGTGTGTCGCTTACCATGGCCGCTCGCATAAAGGCGCGCTGCGGGGCAGGGAAGGGCCGCAGCCGCTCTTCACTTGCCCAGAACAACCATTTCGCGCATCAATCCGCCGCGCATGGCCGAAGTGACCGATCAGGAGACGGATCAGCGGCACGGCTCGGTGTACCGGGTCGCTGGGGCGATCACGATTTCGCGCGCCGCGACCACCCAGCGCGAGATCGACGCCCTCCCTGACCCCCTGACTATCGATCTCAGTGAAATCGAGCGCATGGACACGGTCGGGGCGTGGCTCATCTACCGCACCGTGCGCGACCGCGGTGCAAAGGTTATCGGCGCGAGCCGTGACGAAGTGAGTTTGCTCAAACAGGTCGGCGACTTTGACGTACCGGTGCGGGTTATTCCCGACGAACCCCATAATTTCATGGCCGGACTGCGCGAGCTCGGCGAATGGGTTTCCGAGGCAGGGGTTACGCTGGTGGGCCTCCTCGGTTTCTTTGGTGCGACCCTGATTGGCTTCGCCAATGTAATCCGACGGCCGCGCCGCTTCCGCATCAACGCCGTGGTCCAGCGCTTTGACGTCGTCGGCGTGCGCGCGCTAGGCATCATCGGCCTGATGAGCTTTCTCATCGGGATCGTTATCGCGCAGCAGGGCGCGGTCCAGCTCGCCCAGTTCGGCGCCGAGGTTTATACGATCAACCTCATCGGCCGCATCACCGTGCGTGAGCTGGGCGTGTTGATGACAGCGATCATGGTCGCCGGCCGCTCCGGTTCGGCCTTTGCCGCGCAGATCGGAACGATGAAAATCACCGAGGAGATCGATGCTATGAGGACGATCGGAGTGTCGCCGGTCGAGGCACTGGTCTTGCCGCGCATGATGGCGGCGATCTTGATGATGCCGCTGCTCGCTTTCTGGGCGATGCTGACCGCGTTGCTCGGCGGCGGAATCTTCGTCTGGCTCGACCTCTCGATCCCGCCGCTGACCTATATCCAACGCCTGCAGGAGGTCATCCCGATGACCGACCTGTGGATCGCGCTGATCAAGGCGCCGGTGTTTGGCTTCATCATCGCGCTCGCGGGCTGCTTTCAGGGCATGCTGGTCCAGGGCAACAGCGAGGAAGTCGGCTCGCGCACGACCAACGCAGTCGTCCAATCGATCTTCCTGGTGATCGTGCTCGATGCGGTGTTCGCGGTGTTCTTCAGCTCCATCGGGTGGGTATGACACCCAAGGATTGCAAGCCGGTCATTACCGTCAGGGGCCTGCGCAATGCGTTTGGCGAACAGATCATCCACGATGGTCTCGACCTCACTGTCTGTCGCGGCGAGATCCTCGGTGTGGTCGGAGGTTCGGGCACGGGCAAGTCGGTGCTGCTGCGGTCGATCATCGGGTTGCAGACTCCACAGGCCGGCGAGGTCGAGGTATTCGGCGAGAATATGGTCGGCCGCAGCGAGGACGAGGCGAAGAACATCCGCCGGCGCTGGGGAATTCTTTTCCAGAACGGCGCGCTCTTTTCGACGCTGACGGTCGCGGAGAATGTCGAGGTCCCAATCCGCGAATATTTCCCGTTCATCTTGCCGCCGCTTCTCGACGAGATCGCTTCCTACAAGATCGCAATGGCGCTGCTACCGCCGGACGCCGGTCCCAAATATCCTTCGGAGTTGTCCGGCGGCATGGTGAAGCGCGCGGGGATTGCACGCGCCCTGGCGCTCGATCCGGAGCTGCTCTTCCTCGATGAGCCGACTTCCGGTCTGGACCCGATTGCAGCCGCCGGGTTCGACGAGCTCATCCGCTCACTTCAACAACGGCTCGGCCTGACCGTTTTCCTGATCACCCACGACCTCGACACCTTACATGCGATCTGCGACCGGGTTGCCGTACTTGCGGACAAGAGGGTGATCGGGGTCGGAACGATCCCGGAACTATTGGCTTTGGATCATCCTTGGATACAAGAGTATTTCAACGGGCCGCGGGGACGCTCTGCGGCCGGGAGCTATAAAGAAGGGGCTGGCGCCTAGTGGAGACCCGCTCGAACTATGTGATGGTCGGCGCGGTGACAGTGGCCCTGCTCGCCGGCGTCCTCCTCTTCATCGTCTGGCTCGCCGGTCTCTCGAACAAGGCCACGAAGTGCTACGATATCTACTTCGCGCAAGGGGTGGGCGGTCTCAACAAAGGCTCGAACGTCAGCTTTTCTGGCGTGCCCGTGGGCCAGGTCGGCAAGATCTCGCTGTTGCCCAATCGTCCTGAATTCGTCTGGGTTCGGGTAGAAGTCGATGAGCAGACGCCGGTGCTCCAGGGCACCAGCGCGCAGATCCACGGTGTCGGCTTCACCGGCGTCAGCGAAATCCAGCTGACAGGCGCCGAGCGTGGTCGACCCGCGATCGAGCAGGTTGGACCCCAGGGCTGCCCCGTAATCCCGGCCACCTCCGGCGGGATTAGCGCACTGTTGAACAGCGCGCCCGAGCTGATCGACCGCATTCAACGTCTGACCGAGCGACTGACGGAGCTTCTCTCCGATAAGAACCAGAATTCTATTTCCGACATCCTCGAGAACATCGACGTCACCACGCAGGAGCTTCGCAAGCACGCACCCGAAATGGGCCGGACGATTGCCGACATTCAAATCGCCGCCCACAATGCCGGGATCGCCGCGAATAACGTCGCCGCGCTATCGAACAATGCCAACCAGTTGGTGACGCAAGACGGCCGCCCCGCCATCCAGAACTTGAATAAGGCGATCATCTCGGCGCAGCAGGCCGCCGACAATCTTAACGCGATGGTCAGCGACGCCCGGCCGGGCGTGCAGAACTTCAGCAAGTCGACTTTGCCGGAAGCGAACAAGCTCGTCCACGACCTGCGCGACCTGTCGCAGTCGCTGCAGTCGGTCTCGAACCGGATCAATCAGCAGGGGATCGGCGGCGCGCTCGGCCCGGAGAAGCTGCCCGACTACAAACCAGGAAAACGCAAATGAGGTTGCTCACTAGGATCGGAGGCGTTGTTGCCCTTGCTGCGGCCCTCGCCGGCTGCTCGCTTGGGGGCATGCTCGGCGGCGGGGGCAAGCCGCCGACGACCCTCGTCACTCTAATGCCCGAGGCGACCGAACCGGCGCAAATCTCCCGCACCGCGGCCGCAGGTCAGGCCGTTACGATCGCTACACCAACCACTGCGAGGGAACTGAGCACGGTCCGCGTGCCGGTCCAGGTCTCTCCGACCGACGTTCAATATGTAACCAATCTTCAGCTAGCCGACACGCCGGCGAAACTGTTCGGCAATCTCGTCGCCGAGACCGTCCGGCGGACCACCAACCGCGTCGTCCTCGATCCGGGCCAGACCACGCTCGACCCAGGCTTCCTCGTCAGTGGCGAGCTGCAGCGCTTCGGCTATGACGCCGCGACCGGCCAAGCTGTAGTGACCTATGACGCTGCGCTTTCGACTGCCGGCGGCAACCAGGTACAGACGCGCCGCTTCACCGCCACGGCTCCGGCCGACGGCACCGGCCCCAGCGTCGGCCCTGCACTCAACCGGGCAGCTAACCAGGTCGCGCTCGAGGTTGCGAAATGGATCGGCGGGTGATGCTCATACGAAGACGGCCGTCGCTGCCATCGTCATGATCGCGCTGATTCTTGTCGGCATGTAGTTAGGCTATCGCGCCAGCGTCTTTCTCGGCCGCCAATAGGGCCGATTCAGACCAGGCTCTTCGAGACCTGCTCGAATACGTCCTTTGATAAACCTGGAGTCGCAACGATCCGCTCCAGCGCCTGACGCATCAGCCCGGCGCGCTTCGGCTCGAACCGGCGCCAGCGTCCGAACGGCGGCACCATGCGCGCCGCGATTTGTGGATTGAGCTTGTCGGCGGCGATGATCATGTCGGCGAGGAACCCGTAGCCGCGGCCGTCGGCGAAGTGGAACGCCCAATGATTGGCGCCGAATGTGCCGGCGACCGAGCGCAGGCGGTTCGGGTTGGTTATCACGAAGTCCGAATGGGCCGCGAGCTTCAGCACCTGGTCGACCGTATCCGACCGCTGCGCCGCCGCCTGCAGTGCAAACCATTTGTCGAGCACGAGCGCATCGTCATGGAAGCGCTGATAGAAGGCGTCGAGCGCATGCTGTCGCTCCGGGACTTCCATCGAAACCAGCACGCCAAGCGCGCCCTGCCGGTCGGTCATATTGTCCGCAGCATCGAACTGCGTCTTGGCGAGCGAAGCCGCCTGCGAGTCGTTGGCCGCCGCGATCAGCGACAGCGCGACTGTGCGAAGCCGCCGAATGCCTTTGGCGCGTGGTGAGAGATCGTGGCCGGCCGCACCGTCGCTGCGGTGCGCCGCGAGCAGCTCGCCCGATAGAGCCGATCCAATCGCCTTGCGCAGTTCCTCGCGCGACGCGTGGATTGCGTCGGGATCGACCACGTCCATCCGATCGGCGATCAAACTTTCACTCGGGAGCAGGATCGCCTCTCCCTTAAACGCTGGATCGAGCGCGTTGGACTTGAGCGTCGCTCCGATCGCGCGGATCACCGGCTCAAGGTCGACCGGTTCGCCACGTGCGCCGGCCGTCAGCGCCGCCATCATCAGCTCCTGCATCGCCTCGTAGCGGGCGAACGGGTCGGTATCGGCTTGGGCGAGCCGCTCGAGCTCATGCGGGCGGCGTTCGGCGGTGGCAATTACCGGCGCGGAGAAGTTGCGGTTGATCGAGAGCAACGGGGTTTCGATGACATTGTCGAACGTGAAGCTCTGCTTCGGCTGATCGAGAACGACGAGTCGCTCGGGGCAGATCTCGTGCCCGCTCTCTTCCCCAATAAGCGCGGTCTTAATCGGGATCGGAGTGGGCTGTTTCGTGGGCTGCCCTGGCGTCGGATCCTGGTGCTGTTCCAGGTGCAGGGTCGCGGTCTTTCGCGCGGGATCATGCTCGATCCGCGCGCGCACCTTGGGTGTGCCGGCCTGCGAGTACCAAAGTTTGAACAGCGACAGATCGACCCCGCTCGCGTCCTCCAGCGCCTTCACGAAATCGTCGCAGGTCGCCGCTTCCCCGTCGTGCCGCTCGAAGTATAGGTCGGTGCCTTTCCGGAAATTCTCCGTCCCCAACACCGTCGCCATCATCCGGATGACCTCGGCACCCTTGTTGTAGACCGTGGCCGTGTAAAAGTTCGAGATCTCGATAAAGCTGTCGGGCCGGACCGGATGAGCGAGCGGCCCTTGGTCCTCGGGGAACTGCACCGCGCGCAGCACGCGCACGTCCTCGATGCGCTTGACTGCAGCACTTCCGATATCGGCCGAGAAACTCTGGTCGCGAAAGACGGTGAAGCCTTCCTTCAGGCTCAGCTGGAACCAGTCGCGGCAGGTGACCCGGTCGCCTGACCAATTGTGAAAATATTCGTGCGCGACGACGCGCGCGATATTGTCGAAGTCGGCGTCCGTCGCCGTCTCCTGGTCCGCGAGCACGTAGGCCGAGTTGAAGATGTTGAGGCTCTTGTTCTCCATCGCGCCCATGTTGAAGTCGCTGACGGCGACGATGTTGAACTGGTCGAGGTCGTACTCGCGCCCGTAGACCTTCTCGTCCCACGCCATGGCGAGCTTCAGGCTATTCATCGCGTGCTGCGTTTTCGGCAAGTCGGCATCGCGCACCCAGATGAACAGGTCGACCTCACGCCCGCTCATCGTTGTGAAGCTGTCGCGGTTGGGCTTCAAATCCCCCGCCACAAGCGCGAACAAATAGCAGGGTTTAGGGAAGGGATCTTCCCACTCAGCCCAGTGGCGGCCCTTTTCCGCTTGGCCGTGCGCCACCTGATTGCCGTTCGATAACAGCACCGGAAAAGCCGTGGCGTCGCCTTCCAACCGCACGCGATATTTCGACAGGACATCCGGCCGGTCGGGGAAGAAGGTGATACGCCGGAACCCTTCGGCCTCGCACTGTGTGCAGAGCATGCCGTTCGAGGCATAGAGGCCCATCAGCTTGGTGTTCGCGGCAGGGCGGATCTCGACCAGTGTTTCCACGGTTGCGCGCTCGCCTGAGATGTCGATCACCAGCGCCGGTCCATCCATCCGATGTTCCGCCGGCTGGCCCTCGACGCTCACCGACACGAGCTCGATCTGATCGCCGTCAAGCCGCAGCGGTCGATCGTGCGCGCCATTGCGCTCGACGATCAGTATCGCCCGCACGCGCGTCGTTTCAGCGCAGAGGTCGAAGTCCAGGCTGATCTCGGGCACCAGCCAATCGGGGGGCCGGTAATCCTCGCGCCGGATCGCAACGTGCTCCGGCGAGGGCGGAGCTTCGGCGGGAGTTTGCGCGTCGGGAAGGTTTGTGGTGCGAACGTCGAGCATAGGGGCGGGCGTCTAGGACCGAAGCGTTAACGCAGCAACCCGCGGGCCCCCGATGACTCGTGCCCCAAACAAGCGTAGTTGGGCGCCGCGCCGATGAACCTGCGGCGCGAGCGAGGCGTTGAGCCCGTCATCAAGCGAGGAGAAGGTTATGAGCGGCTTCGAGGACATCCGCGAGCATATGGAAGTGATCGGCGCCGATGGCGTGCACATCGGCACCGTCGATCGAGTCGAGGAGAACCGCATCAAGCTTATCCGCGCCGACAGCGGTCTCGGGCACGAGGAGCACCATCATTTCATCCCGCGCGGCCTCGTCGCCGAGGTTGAGGGCGACAAGGTCCGCCTGACCGCCCGTGGCGACGTTGTCGCCGATCTGTTCGAGCAGGAAGAGAGCGGCAATCCCATAGGTTGAGCCACCGGGCACAGGTGAGCGATTGCGCAGCAATCAGGAGCCAGCGCGTAGAGGTGGCGAAAGCCGGCGGACGACCGCAGTGGGCGTGTCGATCGACGTCACGCTAGTCATTCGCGTGACGGCTGCACATGACTTGATCCGGTGGCCACCTTCTGCCTTCATGCGGGTAGGAGGGAAACATGCAGCGATTCATGATGATCGCCGGAGCAGCGGCACTGCTCGCGAGCTGCGGCCAGTCGGGCGATAACGCCAGCCAGGCCGCCGCAAGGCCGCTGAAGCCGAAGAAGAAGCCCGCTTACTGTTTTTTCAAGGATCCCGAGACCAAGGCATGGGTCGCATCACGCGACAAGGAGGGCAACATCGTCGTAAAGGGCAAAGCCTATCGCTCCGATTCGCGCTACCAGGCAGTGCTTCAGAACCCCATAGTGTCTGGCGCCAGCGCGGAGATCTCGCCCACCATTGTACAGAATGACACGGGTTATGGTGCTGAGGACAATTGGTGGGACGTGAAGGCAACGATTCCGAACAGCGCCGCAGTCGATACCGTCACTGTCCGTTGTGGGGCCAAAGCGTTCGCCGAGTTGAAAGTCCCGCTCAAGAGCTGATCGCCCGGGCGAAAGGCTCCGGAAGGTTGTTGCAAAGGCTTCGTTAGAAGCACACTTTGGCTGCGTGGAGCAGAAGGAAAAGCTGGCGAGCCCCGAGCCTGAAGGAGCGTGGATCAAGCCGGAGACGTATGTCGCCGCGCTGGTCCGTATGCGCAGTTTCCGCCGCGCGCACCGCGAAAGGCCGCGCACCCAGCCCGATCGGCCGCGGCTCCTTCTGTCCACGGTGCCGTTTCTCGTGCTGCTAGCGCTGCTCGGTGTTCTTGCGGTGGGGATAATGGTCATCGCTTTTCCGGGAAATCAGCCGACCCAGAAACCGAAGCCCACGCAGCCCGAACCGGGAATCGCCGAACGCGGCTGGTTTCAGGAGGCGCAGAAGAGTTTTCACAAATAGCCGCGCTTGGCGTGGCAATTGTTCACCCGGGCGCTTGCCGCACTGCAACATCGCCGCCAAAGTCGGGCGATGAACACCGATTTCTACCGAATCCAGCGGCTGCCGCCTTACGTCTTCGCCGAAGTGAACGCCATGAAGGCGGCGGCGCGGGCGCGCGGCGAGGACATTGTCGACCTTGGCATGGGCAATCCCGACGGCGTCCCGCCGAAGCACGTGATCGACAAGCTCGCCGAGGTCGCCGGCAAGCCCAATGCGCACCGCTACTCCGCAAGCCGCGGCATCCCCGGGCTCAGGAAGGCGCAAGCGGCTTATTACCAACGTCGTTTCGGCGTGACGCTCGATCCCGACAAGGAAGTCATCGTCACCCTCGGGTCAAAGGAGGGCCTCGCCAACCTTGCACAGGCGATCACCGGACCTGGCGACGTCGTGCTCGCGCCCAATCCGTCCTACCCCATCCATACCTTTGGTTTCGTTATCGCCGGTGCCGCGATCCGCTCGATCCCGGCGGCGCCGGGCGACGACTTCTTTGTCCGGCTTGAACGCTCGATGTATTACAGCGTGCCCCGGCCAAAGGTGCTCGTCGTCGGCTATCCGTCGAATCCGACTGCCTACGTCGCCGATCTGCCCTTCTACGAGCGGCTCGTCGCCTTCGCGCGCGAGCATGACCTCATCGTCATCTCGGACCTCGCTTATGCGGAGATCTATTTCGGCGACACGCCGACGCCGTCGATCCTCCAGGTCGAGGGCGCCAAGGAGGTGGCGGTCGAGTTCACCTCCATGTCCAAGACCTACTCCATGGCCGGCTGGCGCATCGGCTTTGCGGTCGGCAATCCACGGCTCATTGAGGCGCTGGCGCGGGTTAAATCCTATCTGGACTATGGCGCGTTCACGCCGATCCAGGCGGCCGCCGTCGCAGCCCTCAACGGCCCGCAAGACATCGTCGAGCAGAACCGTGCGCTCTACAAGAAGCGCCGGGACGTGCTGGTCGAAAGCTTCGGCCGCGCCGGCTGGGACATTCCGGTGCCGCAGGCGTCGATGTTCGCCTGGGCGCCGATCCCCGAGCGCTTCCACAATCTCGGCTCTGTCGAATTCGCCAAGAAGCTGCTGGTCGAAGCGCGCTGCGCGGTGGCGCCCGGCGTAGGCTTCGGCGAGGAAGGCGAGGGCTTCGTCCGCATCGCACTCGTCGAGAACGAACAGCGCCTGCGGCAGGCGGCGCGAGGCGTGAAGAAGATGCTCAGTGCCTAGGGGGTCACCGCGCCAGACCGTCGCGGTTAACGCGTTTTTCGGGCGTTATTGATTATTTTTATGTTATCTTAAACTAGATTTACGCCAAGTTTTCAGGTACTTAGTCTCTCACCTGAGTCGTCACGCGCGCGATTTCTCTCGGCACCTTTTGTAACAGGAGGCCGCTTATGAAACTCGTCCTGAAAGCCGCAACGGCTGCGATCGCTATAATGACCGCCTCAGTAACCGCGATTCCAGCACACGCTGCGAGCGTTGTCTATGACGGGACCACCTACAATCCCAACGACGCCATCGTGATCAATTTCACCGGCGTGCAGGATCCCAACTCTTCCGGGACGCTCACGCTGACGTTCACTGGCACCGGCACCGGCGCGCAAGCAAATGATTACCTCTTCACCTATTCGCTGTTGAACACGTCGACCTCTCCATCGACCAACATCAGCGGCTTTGGTTTCAATATCACAGACATCGTCCCGAGCGGCAGCACGTTCGACCTCGCCACGTCGTTCTCCACGGGCACTTACACATTCGCCGCCGATGGATCGATTTCCGGTGGCTATTCGGTCGACTTCTGCGCGGCTTCCAACCAGAATAGTTGCGCCGGCGGTGAGAATAACGGCCCGACGCCCGGTGGCACGGCCAGCGGCACAATTGGGCTGGAATTCACCAGCCTCCCGGATTCGTTCACCATAACACAACCGGTGATCCGCATGCAGAACACCGCTAACGCAGGCGGTTCGGACATTGGACTGCCGGGCGGCGGCGTTCCCGAGCCGGCCACATGGGCGATGATGCTCGTTGGTTTTACTGGAATCGGTTTTGCGATGCGCCGCCGGCGTAAGCTTGGCCTGCTCCAGCTCGCTTAGAGTTTGCGCGATGGACGGAGGGCCGCGCCGCGTGTTCGCGTGACGCGGGTCCTCACCGGGGGCTCGCCGCTTCCGCGTCGCGAGGTTGCGGGCCCCACCAGCACGATTGCCGCAGGCGGCACAGACCGCCGCAGTAAGTCTTTCGTCAAAACCGCGCCGAAACGCCCGTGTACAGCTCGACGTCAGGGGTATTGCGGTTGAGGCCGAAATTCGCGCCCGCGTCGACCTGCACGTCCTTGCCAAGGTCGTAGGCAATTGCGCCATCCGCTGACGCCTGCTTCGCCGTTCCAGCCGGGTCCCAATCCCACGCTGCCCATATCTCGGTCGAGAGGCTAAGTTTGTCATTCAGCTGAACGCCGACGTTCACAACCTCCTGCGTCGCCACATGCCTACCGTGCCCATCCGTATCCGCGACGAGGTCGAGCTCGGGATCGAGCGAGAGCGTCAGGGGGCTTTTGCCGAGCGGCACCTGCACTGGGACGAGCAGCCCGCCTTCAATCTTGCCGTTGCCGAGCAAGTGGTTGGCCGTCGGGATTTTCACGAAGGGATTGAAGGCGACCTGTACCGGAGCATCACCTTGTGTCAGCGCATATTTCACACGCACAAACATGTCGCCGAAACCGGAATGGTGCTCGTTCGCCCCTCCACCGTGGACACTCAGCACTTCAAGCGGCGCAATCCCCAGCTCGACGTCGGCATTGGCGCTGAGTCCATATTTGATCAGCGATCCGCCCCATTGCATCAGTTCGGTGTGCACACCGCCCGAGCTGTTGTGGCTCCAGTCGAGCAGCCCCGTTTCAATCTGCCAATTGCGCGCCGGGACAGTACATGGACCCGTGGATTTACTTGGCCGGTCGGCACAAATCGCCGGCTCATCGGCCGCCGACGCTGGAATAGCGCATGCCAGCAGAATCGCCGCAATGATGATGTGCCCCCGCATGCGTTCAGATTGCGCCCTCGGACGTGCCGACGTCGAGTGACAAGCGGTTAAGCTTGGGGTTTTACTTCCAATCCGCGACGTCTGGAACCGATGCTCCTCGCTGCCCTGCTCGAAATCTTAGGCTTCCCGGGTCGTCGGCAACACTTCGGTGGTTGCGCTTGCCGGTGCGCTAAGTCGCAACAGCAGCGAATTGAAAACCGCCGGATGAATAGCGTTGAGGAACTCAATGCCGGCGGTGGTGCCCATTGCCCAACATACCCGTGCGCCCAAAGGCTCGAGCTTTGGGAGACGGGTAACCACGTGATCGCCAGCCTCATAGGCCTCGATCAACTCGACCCTGCATCCGCCTGTGGATACGTTGTGCATCTTCGCATTGAAGTTAAAGCTACCAATGCGACGAATGCCGACTTCGTCCGAGACCGCGACGCGCGGGCTGCGGCGGCGCGAGCCCTCGATGCCGTCACCCTCCCACGCGCGGGTCGTAAGTGTAGGCCTGTCTTCCACGGGAGCGGCCGCAGGCGTTTGCTCTTCCATCTCACGACGAATTGCCCTGCCGAAGACCGCTCGCCTTCTGATCTGAAGTAGCCGCTCGTTCGTATTACCGGATGTCAGATGCATGACTCCGCTCCCGTCTGGCGTTTAGTTGACGAATCGAGCGCCGGCGCGGCCTTCGCTTGCCCAGCAAACCTCGGCCTGCATCACGCCGCGCTTGATCACCCTCAGTTCGAAGGTCTCACCCGGCTTGAACTTGTCCGCCGAATGAATCTGGCAGCCGCCATAAGAAAGGTCCGCCAAAGTAACGTCCGAATCGCGACTCGGACTAAGCGCGAAACCACGCATGCTCACTGGCCGGCGCTCATCGCGCGCAACGAAAGTCTTCATCCGAACTTGCCCCATTTTCTTGTCCTCAACTGTTCGAGATAACGGCGATCCAATTAGCATCAGCCCGTGGGCGTCGCGCGGTCGCGGATACGGCTGTCCCAAAAACGAACGCCGGCGGTTCCAGAACATTTGGAATTTCTAAACACTTCCGGGCGGAAACTCGCTCGACCACCAAGGCTCGCGGGGACGGCGAATGTCGATTCACTCCAAGGTTGGAACCGACCGGAGCGCCGAGCATCGGCGCGTCCTGATCGCGGGCCTGCTCGTAACTCCCGTCGGCGACCGGCGAGTCATGATCCGCGACATCTCGCCGACCGGCGCGCAGGTGACTTCGAGGGAGAAGCTTCCGACTGGCTGCGACGTCGTCTTGAAGCGCGGCTCGCTCTTTGCAGCAGCGCGCGTTGCCTCAGTGAGCGGCGACGAAGCGACGCTACGCTTCTATCGCGAGCTTTCGGACGACGAGATTGAGCGAGCGCTCTTCCGCGCCGGCGATTGAGTCGATTTCGCTGTACAGGCGAAAAAATCATACGGTTGATGGTGGTGAAACCATTTTCTGAATAAAAACGACCGTGATGTTCCGCCAGCCGCGCCTGTCGATATTGCTTGCGCTCGCCTGCGCGCTTTTCTTGCGCGCGCTGGTTCCCGTCGGATCGATGTGGTCGGCGGGCCCGGCTCGAAGGCGCCGGCACCGCGACTCACGCTGAAATCGATGGCTCATGCTTCGAAATAGCGGACCGTTGCAGCCTCCGCTTCGGCGCGCGCCTGGCCCAGAAGGAATAGGTCGCCAAACTGCCGAGCAGGAAAAGCGCAACGCCCGAAATGGTCATCAACAGCTTGGTCACGATGCCGCCGGCCTTCGCCGCATGGATCGGATAGAGCTTCTCGGAAACGGTCGCTGCCCGGTTGCCGCTCAGCGGATCTTCGACAGAGCCCAGCGCACCGCTCCGCGCGTCGAACGCCAGCTGCGTCCTGCCATTGGGGGTCCACTCCGCCGGCTGCCGCATGCGGACGAGGATCGGTCGGCCCGGCTTGGTCGGGAAGCTGATCCGGCGCAGCTCGGCGTTCGGAAAGTTCTGCTTTGCCTGTAGCAATATCGCTCCTGCCGACGCATTGCCTGCAGTCTGCACAATGGTGATCTTCGGCCGCGCCTCCCGGCCGATGATTGCAGCGCGCAACGGGTTAAATACCATTAGCACGCCCGTGCCGAGCGACAGCAGCAGAAGCGGCGCAACCAATATTCCGAAGTCGCGGTGCTGTGCGACGATCGGCCCGGGCGCCATCCGTTTGGGCCAGAGCCGCAGGCCGAAATTGTGCCTGCTCCGCAACCACAGCAGCGTTCCGGTGACGACGAACAGCAAGCCGGCAAAGCCCGCGATTCCAGTCACAATCTCGCCAGCCTCGCCGGCGAATAGATGGTGGTGAAGGTCGAACAGCCACAGCTCGGGGCGGTCCCACTGAGTCTTCCATTGGTCGACGATCTGACCCGCTTGAGTGACATATGCGCCGCTCCCGTCCTTAAAGGTCAGCTGGTGCAGTCCGATCTCCTCGTTCGCGAAGGTCACGCGCGCAAGCTTGCCGTGCGCTTGCGCGCGCTCGACGATCGCGCCGATTGCCCCGGCATTTTCCACCACCCGGTCGTGAGCGCCGGTCACGCCGAGCCATGCGCCCTCCCAGACCAGGATGGCGCCGGTGAGGCCGAGGATCGCGAGCAACAATCCAAGGAATGCGCCAGTCCAGCGATGGATCGTAGAGAGAATTTTCACGCCGCGCTCAGAACTCGCTGGCGACGCCGAGCGTGACGGTGCGCCCGCGTCCCGCGAAATAGGTATCGTTCGTCCCGACGGTCTGGCCGTTGTAACTGATGTAATATCTGTCGGTAAGGTTCTGCACGCTCAGGGACAGGCGGTGCTTGCCAAGACGATAGCCGACTGAAGCATCAAACAGAGTGAAGCCCTTGAAGTCGTTGCCGGCATTGTCGAACGAGCGGTCGAAATACTTCCGCGCAGCGACCCGCGCCGCCAGCGGCCCGGTCTCGTAGCCGGCGTATAGGTTCACCCGGTTCGGGCCGATATTCGCACCGTCGAGATCGGCGTTCATGCGGCCGTCGCCGTCGGTGTCCGTGCGGCCCTTGGTGTGGGCATATGCCCCGCCGAACGTCAGCCCTTCGATCGGCGCCTTCCAGTCGAGCGACAGGTCGAGGCCTTGCAGCGCGATGGGCCGCCGCACGACGTCGAAAATTCCGTCCGGATTGCGGACCAGAAGCGAACCGAACTTGCTGTCGGACCACCAATAGCTCGCGCTCGCGCTCAATGTGCCGCGGTTCCACTCCGCTCCCAGCTCGCGGTTGTTCGAGACCACCGGACGCAAATCGAGAAAGTTGTCGACATCGACGTCGCTGGTGTTGATCGCGCGCAGGATCCGCCCGACGTCTGCAATCGTATACCCTTCCGCATAGCTGGCGTAGCCGCGAAGGCCTTGCACGGGTTCGACAACGATTCCGCCGTTTACCAGCGCTTTTGCGAACTTCGGCCTTCCGCCACCGACCTCACGCGATCCGTAAAAAGCGAGGCTAGTGAAATCGGGCACGTCGAGCTGGACATTCTCATAGCGCATCCCGCCGGCTAGCCGCAGCTTGCCGTCGGACAGCTTCAGATTGCCCTGAACAAAGGGCGCAAGGCTGCGAAACGTCGTCTCGGGCACCCAGGTGCGGCTCGTGAGCAGCAGCGTCTGCGCCGTCCGGTCCCACAGTGCGTCCATGCCTGCGGTCAGCGTCAGATTCTCGAACCCGGGAACCGCGCGCTCGTAACTGATCTTGCCCCCAAGCTTGCGCGACTGGTTGACCGACTGGTCGAACAGTGTGCCGAGGGGAGCGATCGACGCGTCCTGGAATGTAGCGAACGTGCCGCCCCCGAAAATGTCGCGCGTGCGGCTGAAGAAAGCCTGTGCCGTAAACGCGCCGCCCGCGAGATCCCCTTCGGTGAAGGACAGTGACAACAGCTCCGCGCGGTTGGACGTTGGTTCGCCAGGCGTCTCGCCGAGCATGCTTGTCGCGGGGATGCCAAGCGCGCGGTTGCCCGAAACAAGGACGTAATGGCCGCGTCCCTCGAGCTCGAAGCGGTTGGCGGTGAGTTCGATGTGTGCGCTCTCGCTCAGCCGATAGCCTAGGCGGCCGAAAAACGAGTGGCTGTCGCTGTCCTGGATCTCGCCCTGCGTTCCGTCAACGCCGATGCGATTGCCATCCGCGTCGACGAAGGCGCCGCGCCGCTCGAACGCTGCGCCGGCGGTCAGATCGAACGCCCCGTCCCGCCAAGCAGCGAGAGCCGCGGTCTTGCCGCCGGCGTTGTCGCCGCCGTTGCCTTGGGCAGTGCCCTGAGCCATGGAACGAAATGCCCAACCGTCGGCTGCCGGAGCGCCTACCGTCACCTGGTTCACGACGCCGCCCGTCGCGCCGATCCCCTGCAGTGCGTTGGAGCCGTAGATGACTTCGACGCGATCGATGAAGAACGGATCGATGGTGTAGCCGTCTCGTGCGCCGTCGCGGACGGGGGTCGTCTGCGGAACGCCATTGATCGCGAACAAAGGCGAGCGCCCTCGCAGTGTTTCGCCCCCGCCCGAGAGTTTCTCCCGCGTCGGCGAGAAAGCCGGGAGTCGCGCGGAGACGGCGTCCACGACAGAGCCCGAGACGGAGACCTGCTCTTGAAGGTCCTTTCCGCCGAGCACATCGTAGGTGAGGGGAAGGGCGGTCGCCGGAAGTCGCGTGCGCGCGCCGGTGATGATGATGCCGTCTCGCTCGGCAGTCTTCGTCGTGGATTTGGGCTTTGCTGCACCCACGTCTGACGTCGGATTGGAAGCTGCGTCTTCTTTGGCTGCGCCCTTACTCGTGTCTTCTGCAACGGCTTGATTTGCGACCGACAGTAACGCTGCTCCGAACAATAGCCCCGCCCGCACGCATTCCTCCTCAATTTCGAGGGAGCGCGTATCGCTAATGCGAACAAGTATCAATAGCACAAATGGCAGCGCGGCCAAACGGATGCGCTGCAACAACCCAGCCGGCGTCGTCCCGCTGCCGCTAAATTAGTGACTCGTCGCCAGCCGCCCCACCGGCTCGCCGCGTCCGTCTTCCTCATCCGCGAAGCGCGTGCGGCGCTTCAGCCAGGGATACAGGAAAAGCACCGGAATCTTCAGCATCAGCAGCTCGGAATGGATGTAGCGGTCGATCGCCCGCTCCCACCATCTGTCTTTGCGTGCATGATGCGCCTCCAGCCAGCCCTCGTACGGCGCCCAGTGGCTCGGCTCGTCTTGCTCGATGATGCGGAAGATCTTCACGAGCTGCCGGTCACTGAGCACATGCGGGTTCTTGAGTAGGATTTCGATCTGGCGATAACCGCGCCGTTCGGTCAGCGAGATCACCCGGCACAACCGCCCAAACAGAGCATCGCTGTTGACCACCGCCATCTGGTCGAGATCGTCGATGCGCGAGCGGAACATGATGCCGACGAAGCGGTCGATGTGCCCGCAGGCGCGGTCCACTGCATAGGGCATCAGCCCGCGCCGCTCGAACCAGCGGCGGAACATCACAAAATGTTTGTGTTCGTCGGCGCGGTGCTTCTCGATCTGGCCGATAAACTCGCGATTCTCAGGCCACCGCTTCTTCACCGCGGCGAGGAGATCCTCGATCGCCGTGTAGCCGCGGTGCTCGTTATAGATGTAAATTGACCCCAGGAGGTCGAGGTAACGCTCACGGAACCACGCACTCATGACGCTTTGGTTACGCCCAGCGCGAGCTTAGTTCAATCGAGCACGCCCAATCACAGCTGCTCGAGCTCCTCGATTGGTCGAACCTCGATCCCGCCCTTCATCACGTGGCCCAGGTGCGTTCCCGGGTGCAGCCGCGCGATCTCGACGGCCTCGTTGATCGAATCTGCTTCGACGATGAAGAAAGCACCGAACGGCTCCGGAGTCTCCGCATAAGGTCCGTTCGATAGAGTCACTTCACGCGCATCGGCGCGCAGCGTCTTGAACTGGTCTGGCGTTCCCAGTGAGCCGATCAGGCTCACCTTGCCGCTCGCCTTGAGCGCGCGGTCGTGCGGTTCGCACACGCGGCCCATCTCTTCGAAATCCGTCGGCCCCAGCTTCGAGAAGCGAGCCATGTCGTAATGGCACAGGCAAAGATATTTCATGGCACTCCTCCTCCGTAGAGATCACTGAGTGATTGTGAATCGCAACTGGTCGTGGTTTAATTACGCTGATTGCAACTTGCAAGCGGTTTTGTTTCGATGGGCAAAGCGGAAGAGGCGCAGCGCTCGGGCTGCCCGATCAACCTGACGTTGGAGACTCTCGGCGACCGCTGGAGCCTGATCGTCATTCGCGACATCATGTTCGGCAACCACCGGCACTTCCGCGAACTGCTGAATCACTCAGAGGAGGGGATTGCCTCGAACATCCTCGCCGACCGGCTGAAGCGCTTTGTCCAGTCGGGACTGCTGACCAAGGCGGACGATCCGACGCACAAGCAAAAGGCGATCTACAGCCTCACCGAAAAAGCGATTCAGCTCGTGCCGCTCCTCGCGCTCATGGGTGCCTGGGGCCGGCGCCATTTGCCCGTGACTCGAAAGCTGTCGGTTCGCGCCCAGCTGCTCGAGGAAGGCGGCCACGAACTGTGGGACCAGTTCATGGACGACCTCCGTGCGATCCATCTCGGCGCACCGCCAAAGACCGGCCGGCGCAGCGTGCTCGATCTGCTCGACGAGGCGTACCGGCGAGCAGCGGCTGAGTGAGGATAAGGAGCGCTTATCATTCTCTCTGAAGCTTTGATTATCGTCGATTATCCACGGTGGGTAAGCCTCCGCAATGGACACCTTCACACCCAGCCCCATCGACCCGCTCGCGCTCAGCCGAGCGGTTACCGAGGCCTACCGCAATGCCTCGCTCGGCGAAGTGAACGACCACCAAATCCGCATGAGCGTGATGACCGGGCAGTTCCCCTGGCACCGCCATCCGGACTCCGACGAGACCTTCTTCGGCGTCGACGGTGAGCTGGTTATCGAATTTGCGGATCGCGAGGTCGTCGTGAAGCCCGGCCAGTTCGTAACCATCCCCGCCGGCACCCTTCACCGCACGCGCCCCGCCGGCGAGCGCTCCGTCAACCTCACTTTCGAGCGCATCGGCGCGGAGACATTGTTCGAAGAGTAGCCGTGCAGCGCTAGATCCCGCTCATCCGGCAGTCAGAACTGCCGTCGCACACCTGCTCGTATTTCCACCACGTTGAAGTCGGGCGACCGGTGATCCGCCATGGATGCGAGCGACGCATAGCGCACCGCTCGGGCAAGGTGCTCCTGGCACTCTTCCAACGATGTTGCATCGTCCGCGGCCGCCATCGCAGCCTCACTGAGCTGTGCGTAATCAAGATGTTGAATGCCCATCGGCTCATCTTGATCAGCAGGGCAGCCGAGGGAAGCTGCTGGTTTCGTGCCGTACGGTTATGACACAGTTGGCAAGTGTGCACTTTGGGTGAAAAGCGAACATGGCATCCGATAGCCTCCGCGGACGGAAAAAGGGGGCATGCATGCTGATTGTGTTCATTGCCTTGGCTGGAAGCTAGCTGTCCGAGCCCCATCCGGCGAATCCGCTCCAGTTCGCAGAGAAAGGATTGTTGCAGCGTTGGCGCCCGGATCTCAGCAACAAGACACGCCGTGTTATTGTTGCATAGCCGAGGTGAAGGATACGTAGCGAGCCCTGATGTCCGCGTCAGCCGACGCACGCGCCCACCTGTTGCACCTTCGTCAATCCACAGGAAAAATCACGTTAACCATCTATTCCCCGCTTGCATCCCAACGCAGTTGAGGCACAATAGATGGTAGCGAACGAGGGGGAACACTCAACAACTGGTGTTCGGCGCCGGAATACCTATATTCCGGTGACGGGAACACTCGTCCCCGCTTTCCACAGGAAGCGGTCAGTGAAAAACCCCCGCCGGACGCCAAAAGCGGCTAGGATGGCCTCCATGGCTCCGAGTCGAACAATTGGAGAACAAACGGTTGTCGAGACCGTTGTAGGACGGGGAAGCGCGATGGATTTTTCGACCAGCTCAGAAGTACAGAGCGACGACGTTTCGACGGTCAGCTCCAGCAGCAAGGCGGTGCACGCGCCCCGCTTTGGCGTTAAGACCGACGCCAGCCGCGACGCGCTACTGACCGAGTTCGGCAAGGACACGCTCAAGGACCGCTACCTGCTTCCGGGCGAAGGCTATCAGGATCTCTTCGCCCGCGTCGCCGCGGCTTATTCCGATGACGCCGAGCACGCCCAGCGCGTCTACGACTATATTTCGAAGCTGTGGTTCATGCCGGCGACTCCGGTGCTGTCCAACGGCGGCACGGGCCGCGGGCTGCCGATCAGTTGCTATTTGAACAGCGTCGACGACAGCCTCCAGGCGATCACCGAAATCTGGAACGAGAATGTCTGGCTCGCCTCGAAGGGCGGCGGCATCGGCACCTACTGGGGCCGGGTGCGCGGCATCGGCGAACCGGTCGGTCTAAACGGCAAGACCAGTGGCATCATCCCGTTCGTCCGGGTGATGGACAGCCTGACGCTGGCGATCAGCCAGGGTTCGCTGCGCCGCGGTTCGGCCGCCTGCTACCTCGACGTCTCGCATCCGGAGATCGAGGAGTTTCTCGAGATCCGGAAACCGAGCGGAGACTTCAACCGCAAGGCGCTCAACCTGCATCATGGCGTGCTCGTCACCGACGAGTTCATGGAAGCGGTCCGCGCTGGCGCCGAGTTCGCCCTGCGCAGCCCACGCGACGGCTCGGAGCGCGCCAAGGTCGACGCCCGCTCCTTGTTTCAGAAGCTGGTCGAGACCCGCCTCGCGACCGGCGAGCCGTACATCATCTTCATCGACCAGGTGAACCGGTCGATGCCTAAGCATCACCGCGACCTTGGCCTCAAGGTCTCGACTTCCAACCTCTGCTCGGAAATCACGCTGCCGACCGGCAAGGACCATCTCGGCGCCGACCGCACTGCCGTGTGCTGCCTCTCCTCGCTCAACCTCGAAACCTGGGACGAGTGGAACAAGGACAAGCAGTTCATCGAGGACGTCATGCGTTTCCTCGACAATGTGCTCAGCGACTATATCGCCCGCGCGCCCGACGAGATGGCGCGCGCCAAGTACAGCGCTGAGCGCGAGCGCAGCGTCGGATTGGGCGTCATGGGCTTCCACTCCTTCCTCCAGGCCCGCAATCTTCCGTTCGAAGGGGCGATGGCCAAGAGCTGGAACCTCAAGATCTTCAAGCACATCCGCAGCCAGGTCGATCAGGCGTCGATGATGCTGGCCAAGGAGCGCGGCCCGTGCCCCGACGCCGCCGACATGGGCGTGATGGAACGCTTCAGCTGCAAGATGGCGATCGCGCCAACCGCCTCGATCTCGATCATCACCGGCGGCACCAGCGCCTGCATCGAGCCGATCCCGGCCAACATCTACACCCACAAGACCTTGTCGGGCAGCTTCTCGATCAAGAACCCCTATCTCGAAAAGCTGCTCGCGACGAAGGTCAAGGACAGCCCCGCGGTGTGGAACTCGATCCTCGAGCAGGGCGGCAGTGTCCAGCATCTCGACTTCCTGACGCAGGAAGAGAAAGACGTGTTCAAGACCAGCTTCGAGATCGACCAGCGCTGGCTGATCGAACTCGCCGCCGACCGCACGCCCTACATCGACCAGGCGCAGTCGCTGAACCTGTTCATTCCCGCCGACGTTGACAAATGGGACCTGATGATGCTCCACTTCCGCGCCTGGGAGCTGGGCATCAAGTCGCTCTATTACTTGCGCAGCAAATCGGTGCAGCGCGCCGGTTTCGCCGGCGGAGTCGAAGCCGACAACACCCCCGAGCTCAAAGAAATCCCGCTCGCATCGACCACCGACTATGATGAGTGCCTGGCGTGTCAGTGACGCTCTCATTCCTCATTCCCGCGAAAGCGGGAATCCGCCTTCTTTTTGAAGGCAGCGGGACCCTCGCTTTCGCGGGAGTGACGAAGGTGTCCGGATGAAGCGCGCGATCGCCCTCCGCCGCGTCGCCAAAGGCGCCGGCGCGGTCGTGCTCGGCCTCATCGCGCTCGATCTCATCGCGACGGCGGTGACGCTCGCCTTCGGCTGGGAGTATCTCAAGCGATGACAACCGGGCGCATGATCGAGCTTGCCGCCGCGGTCGTGATCCTCGGCGCGGGCGTCTACTTCTACCGCCGCCGCGACAAGGCGGACAGCTACGGCAGCCAGGGCGCGGTGATCCTGTTCGTCGTTGCCGCGATCATGGCCATCCACGCGCTCGGCGCGCTCGATTACCACCCGACCAAGGCCGAGGCGGAATATCTGCGGGACCGCGGCCGGTGAGCGCGTTCATCGTCCTTGGAGCGATCGCCTTGCTCGCGGGCCTGACCTTGCTCGTCACCGCGATCCGCAAGCACGAGGCGCAGCACCCAAAGCACGTCGCGATGCTGATCGGCGGGATGATGTTGACCGCCTTCGGCCTGATCCTCGCCGGCTTCGCCGTCGCTTACCAGAACGCGGCGCCGCTCGACCTCAGCACGGCCGCGGCGCGATGAAGAGAGTAGTCATCCTCGCCGCGGCGCTGACGCTTACCGCCTGCGCCGCCACCCAGCAGGCCGACTCCGTCGCGCCGACCGCGCCCGGCTTCCTTCTCGGCCTGTGGCATGGCTTCATCTTCCCGGTCGCCTGGGCCGTGTCGCTGATCGTGCCCAAGATCGCGGTTTACGCGGTGCCCAACAACGGCGGCTGGTACGATTTCGGCTATTTCCTCGGCATCGTCGTCTTCGGCGTCGGCGCCCGCAAGACCCACGTCGTTACCCGCGACAACATCATCAACGTCCGCGCGCGGAGGATCGACTGATGCGCAGCGAGAACCTGACCCGCAACGATCGCATTGGCGGCGTCGTGCTGCTGGCCTTCGCGGTCGCTATCATGTTCGTGCCACGCTTCGAGATCGCCGATCAGCCGATGCGTGCGCACCTCGTCGCAACCATCTGGTCCGCGGCGATCCTGCTGCTTTCGATGGGTTCCGCGGCGCGGCCGAACCCCAAGCTGATTCGCTGGGCCGCGGCCATCTTGTTCGTCACGGCCCCCGCCGCCCCACTCATCGCCAATCTTATCGACCAGTCCTTAGGAGCCTGAAGATGCCCCTCCTCGAAGCCCGCAAGCAGTACAAGCCGTTCGAATACCCCTGGGCGTTCGAATATTGGAAGCGCCAGCAGCAGATCCACTGGATGCCGGAGGAAGTGCCGCTGGGCGAGGATTGCCGCGACTGGGCGCAGAAGCTC
>Ga0207674_10000490_pt1 | contig 52120 bp, 43 predicted proteins | sample KBSCornC72_FD_184303 | JGI IMG/M metagenome (GOLD analysis project Ga0207674, IMG submission 184303) | Corn rhizosphere microbial communities from Kellogg Biological Station, Michigan, USA - KBS Corn C7-2 (SPAdes) (version 2) | ecosystem: Host-associated > Plants > Roots > Rhizosphere > Soil ... | reverse complement strand
GCCAAGGAACGCCTGGCCGCGCTCGGCGGTCCGATCCCGGGCGCCCAGCCGCCGGAAGCACCGCCGGCGAAACCTTGATCAGGCTCCGGCTGAAGTAATCTGGTTCCCACCCAGACGTCGTGCAGCCATCCGTCGAATCGCGGCGAGATCAAAGCGATAGGTGAGGTAAGCGGCCGCGAACCCGACGAGTAGTCCGATGGGAACAATCCACCAACCTAAAAGATCATGGCCGACCGTCGGCAATCCGTGGCTTCCCAGCGAAAACGATAAATCGCCATTCTTGTCCGGCAGCATCCAAAGACCGACCTCTCTGGGCAACAACGGTTTGGCCAACGCCGTGATCAGCCAGGACGCCGCAAAACCATAGCCGACAAGCGAGATGAAGAGCACGATCGCGCCGCGGACGGTGAGGCCGGCTAGCCGAACGAGTGTATGCAAGACACGCAAAGGTGAACGATGCGTGAGAGAACGCGTAGCGACGCGCATGCTCATGTTCATTCGGGCGATTTCCTGCGCGCTGCCGAGTTTGCGCAAGGCATCGGCGATGCGCGCTTCGCTGGCATCGCCACTCACCGCATCGAGAACATGACTGCGCAGCTCCTGCACGATTTCCGACACTTCCGATGCCGACAAGCCATGAAGGCGCGATCGCACCTCGTGCAAATAAGTTTCCAACGCTTCAAGCGGTCTTGCGCTTGCCATGCGATTTGTCCTCCAGGGGAGCGAGCAATTTGTTCAGGCCCGAGGTGAAATCGAGCCAAGTGTTCGCGATTTCGCGCACGTAGAGTCGACCGTTCGGCGTCAACCGGTAATATTTTCGCGGGTGGCCGGCTTCTGCCTCGACCCATTCGGACTCGACGAAGCCGGCGGCGCTGAGGCGGCTCAACAGCGGGTAGATTGTGCCCTCCGGCACAGCCAGACCTGCCACGTCCTGCAGCGTCTTCAGCATTTCCAAGCCGTAAAGCCTGCCTCCCCAAAGCGACGCGAGTACTGCAAGTCCTAAGCTGCCTTTACGCAGTTGGACTTCCCACTTCGCAAGGTCGGCGTCGGCGGGATCCGGTATGCTGGTCTTCATAACAAGATACCTTGCATACCGATGTATAAATTGTCAAGGCATCGACTGCTGGGCTCACCAGCAGTCGTTCTTAACACCTTAAATCGCATACCTATATTGTCAGCGGGCCGACGCGATTCCGCTGAGGCCGGGAGACTGCATGCGCGATCCGTACGAAGTTCTGGGCGTGTCCAAGACCGCGAGCGAAGCCGAGATCAAAAAGGCGTTTCGCAACCTCGCCAAGAAGCACCATCCCGACGCGCACTCCGCGGACAAGGACGCGCAGAAGAAGTTCCAGGAAATCTCCGGCGCCTACGACATCGTCGGCGACAAGGAGAAGCGCGCCAAGTTCGATGCCGGCGAAATCGATGCCGGCGGCAATCCGCGCGGCTTTGATCCACGCCAAGGCGGCGGCTTTCGTCCTGGCGGCCCGTTCGGCGGCGGCCAGGGTGCGCGCGACTTCCACTTCACCTGGGACAATGCCGGCGGCGCCCAGGAAGGCTTCAGCGCCGAAGACATCTTCGCCGATCTTCTCGGTGGCCGTGGGCGGCGCGGCCGTTCGCAACCGATGCGCGGCGAGGATTTCACCGTCGCGACGACGATCAGTTTCGACGAAGCCGCGCGCGGCGGCACGCGGCGTGTCGTGGTGCCGACCAGCGAGCAGATCGACGTCAAGATTCCCGTAGGCGTGAAGGAAGGCCAGCACATTCGCGTCAAGGGACGCGGCGGACCCGGCCGCAATGGCGGTCCTGCCGGCGACATCCTGATCCAGGTTGCGATCGCGCCGCATCCCTCGATGACGCGCGATGGCAACGACATTCGCATGGACCTTCCGGTCACCCTGAAGGAAGCGGTTGTGGGCGGCAAGGTGAATGTGCCGACATTGAGTGGAACGGTCGCGCTCAGCGTGCCGCCGAACTCGAACACGGGAACGGTCCTGCGCCTCAAAGGAAGAGGCATCGCGCCGGCCAATGCTCCGCCCGGCGATCTCTACGTCAAGCTCGTCGTCACGCTCCCGGAACGCCTGGACAGCGAACTCGCGAAGTTCGTAGAGAGCTGGAAGGCCGACTACGACCCGCGCGCGAAGATGAAGTGACGTTTATCCGCCAGGCATCGGTGAATTTCCGCCCCTTCAATTCTATTCGCAATTTTTCTGCTGCCTGCCAGAAGTCGTCGCTGGCAGGTTTCAGCGCTTCCAAAAGAATCGCACAATGCTCTGCTCCTGCGCTGCGGCCATGCTTTTTCGCCCGCCTCTTTAATTCGGCGGCGATATTCTCGGGAACACCACGAACAAGAAGCTGTGTCATGGAGAAGTGCCATCACGTGATAGCGCTTCCTGCAAGTCGCTTACTTCACCGGGATCATCGTGTGCTGGTACGGCGTGCCCGCCCACATGACGTACGGCATCGACGTATCCGGATCGGGTGAGCGCGGATAGCTGTGGTAGTAGCCGGCGTCCGCGCCGACGACCATCACGTGCGAACCGGTCTTGATCCAATGGTTCGTCGCAGTCGGCTTGGTGGCGTATGGATCGGTGTTGCTCGCGTCCGTGCCGCCGGCCAGCATGTAGATGAAGCCGACCCGGCCGGGCGTGGGCGTTTTGTGCGTCGCCCAGGCTTGCACCCATTCCATCGCATAGCGGTCCATGCACATCGGATCGGGGCCGGGCGTCGTCGGATTGTCCGGCATGCAGGTAAAGCTGCCGGTCCCTGGGCGAACGGTGCGCATGGTTCCGTCCGGGCCCATGACGACGATGGTCGCGATCGCTGCGACGGACCTGGGCGCGGCCGTCATCGCGCTTGAGATCAATTTCCGGTCCGACGCCGCAACTGCGGCAGGTTTCATGGCCGATGCGGGCATCATGGCGTTTTCCGCAGCAGCGGCAAGCGAGAGTGAAATCAACGATGCGCCGGCGAAGGCGCAACTCCGTACGATCGACTTGTGCATCTTGCTCCTCCCTCATCACTCTTGGTTCGAGCGCGTGACAAGCACGGCGGCGCCCATTCTACGCCTCGCGCACGCGTCGAACGAGGGCAAAGCGCGAGACCCAGGCGGCCGCGGACCGCGGACTTGTTGTGACTTCCGAGCGAAAATCACGCAGAGTGCGGGCGCACTGAGCGGCTGGGGCGGTCATGGCGGCGTTGAACGCGGAGAATAGCGGCCGCCCGGGTGCCGTCGCGATTTCCCTGCCCTTTCGCCAGGTTGCCGCTGTCGTGGTCGGCAACGGCCTCGAATTCTACGATTTTCTGACCTACGGCTATTTCGCGCTCTATATCGGCCGCGCCTTCTTTCCGAGCCACAGCGCCTCCTCGAGTTTGCTGTTGTCGTTGGCGACATTTGGTGCGGGGTTTCTGACGCGGCCGATCGGAGCAATGATCATCGGACCCATGGGCGACCGCATCGGCCGCAAGCCCGCCATGATGCTGTCGTTCGGTCTGATGGGCGTCGCGATCGTGGGACTGGCGCTCACGCCGTCCTATGCGCGTATCGGCGCGGCCGCGCCGTTCCTCGTCCTGCTGTTCCGGCTCGTCCAAGGTTTCGCGCTTGGGGGCGAAGTCGGACCGACGACCGCCTATCTCGTCGAGGCGGCGGCGATCGAGCGGCGCGGCTTCTATGCCTCCATGCAGTATGCGACGCAGGATGGAGCGATCCTTGCGGCCGGACTCGTAGGAACCCTCCTTGCCTATCTGCTCGACGCGCAACAATTGCAGGATTGGGGCTGGCGCGTCGCCATGCTGATCGGCGCAGCGATCGTGCCGTTCGGCCTCATCGTCCGGAGTCGATTGCCGGAAACGCTCCATGCGGCCGACGATGCGGCGCTCGCGCCGGACGCGACCACCGGCGCGCTGGCCAGCAAGCCGGGCGCCCGATCCTATCGACGCGTCATCGTGCTGGGACTCATGATGCTGACGGCCGGCACGATTGGCAGTTATTCGATCAACTACATGACGACCTATGCGCTGACGGTCCTGCACATGCCGGCCGTCGTGGCATTCGGCGTCATCATCGTCGGCAGCGTATTTTCGGTTCCATTCGAGCTGACCAGCGGATGGCTGTCGGATCGCTTCGGGCGAAAGCCGGTCATGCTGATCCCCGGCTTCATCCTCCTCGTCTCGATCCTGCCGGCGTTTCTGGCGATCACGCATTTTCACACGGTCGCGACTTTCTATGCCGCCGTGGCGTGGCTCAACTTTCTTGCCGCCTTGTCGACGACGCCGGTCATCATCACGCTCACAGAGTCGTTACCGCGCAGCATCCGCTCCGGCGCGGTCGCGACCGTGTATGCCTTCGCCATCTCGATCTTCGGCGGTTCGACCCAGTTCACCCTGACCTGGCTGCTGAGCGTGACGGGCAATGCGCTGACGCCTGCGTTCTACTGGACCGCGGCCAGTGTCATTGGTTTGACGGCGATGGTGCTGGTCCGGGAGTCGGCGCCCGTGAAACGCGCCGACGGCCCGACTGACAGATAATTGCGCAAGTCCCGACGTCGCAATTGGCAATGCATGAAGCCGCCGCATGTCTCGGCGCCTTAGCCTACATGGCTTCGCACTAGTGAATCAGTGCCACAAAACTCACGCAACCGTGTTTTTCGATTTACAGCGTTCACGCTTTTCTGTTTTGCGAGGCCGGAGGCGCGAACTTTAACGTAAGCCGAAGCTCGCCATATATCGCATGTGAGCACCACAGGATGAATGCGACGCTGAGAGGGCGAAGTGGAAAAGAGGGGGCCGGCGGATTTTGAACGGGCGCTGAGCCTTCAGCGCGCGGGGCAATTCGACCAGGCCGCGTACCATTACCGGCTCGTCCTTCAGACCCATCCGACGCATTTCGATGCGGCGCACATGCTGGGCGCCACATTGTTGCAGCTGGGCCGCTTCGACGAGGCCGAGCGCCAACTCCGCCGCGCCCTGCAGATCGCCCCCCGTTCGCCCGAAGCGCGCAACAATCTCGGCTTGGCCTTGCGCTATCTCGACCGGTACGAGGAAGCGGTCTGGGCGTTCGACCGCGCCATTGCAGTCAGGCCCAACTACGCCCAAGCCTATTGCAATCGCGGTAACGCGCTTCGGCTGCAGGGGCGCCCTGAGCAGGCGCTCGAAAGTTACGATCGTGCCGTGGCACTCGATCCTGCGCTCGCCGACGCGTTCTACAATCGCGGTGGCGTCCTTGAGGAGATGCAACTCTGGGACGATGCCGTCGCCAGCTACGAAAACGCCATCGCGCTGAGGCCGATCTTTCCGCAGGCGCTGAACAATCTCGGCAATTCGCTGTTCAACCTCGCACGCTATGAGGAGGCGCTCGACAAGTTCAACCGCGCGCTTGCGCTCGCACCTCCCAACGCCGACGTGCTCACCAATCGCGGCAATGTCCTGCGCGAGATGCGCCAGTTCACCGCCGCTCTTTCCGATCACAACGCGGCGCTCGCGCTCAATCCCTCGAATGTCGAGTGTTTCAACAACCGCGGCAGCGTGTTTCGCGAAATTGGGCGTTTGGACGAGGCGCTCGCGGACTACCATCATGCACTCGCCCTCAACCCCGACCATATCGGCGCCCGCGCCAATCTCGCCCTCACCGAACTTCTCCTCGGCGATTGGGCCAAAGGCTTCGAGGGCTACGAATTGCGCTTTCGCAAGTGGAAGAACCGCATCTTCCAGCCCAACACGGGCGCGGGCCCATGGCGGGGCGAAGCCTTGGCGGGGAAAAGCATCCTACTCTACGGCGAACAAGGTTTCGGCGACGCCATTCAATTCATCCGCTACGTGCCGCAGCTCGTTGCACAAGGCGCGCGCGTCACGGTCCTGTGCGATCGCAGGCTCCATCGCCTCTTCTCCACCATCGCGGCAGGCGTGGACTTCATCGCCTCGGCGGAGACCGGCAGGACGTTCGATTTCCAGATCGCGCTCATGAGCCTGCCGCGGGTGCTGGCGATCCGGCCCGATACGTTGCGCTCGGAGGTTCCCTATCTTCGTGCCGAAGCGGGGCGCTGCGAATATTGGCGCCTGAGGCTCGGCGAACATGGCTTCAAAGTCGGTCTCGCCTGGCAGGGCAATCCGGCGGGCAGCATCGACAATGGCCGCTCCATTCCTTTGCGTGCGTTCGCGCCCCTCGCGAAGATAGACCGTGTACGGATCATCAGTTTACAGAAGAATCACGGCACCGAGCAGCTCATGAACCTGCTCCCGGGAATGACGGTCGAGCGGCCGGGTTTTGACTTCGACGAAGGCAACGATGCCTTCATCGACACGGCGGCCATCATGGCCAATCTCGATCTTGTCATCACGTCCGACACCTCCATCGCGCATCTGGCGGGTGCGCTCGGCCGGCCGGTCTGGATTGCGCTGAAATACGTTCCGGACTGGCGTTGGCTGACGAAGCGCTCCGACAGCCCCTGGTATCCGACCGCACGCCTCTTCCGGCAGACGACACTCGACGACTGGCAAGGCGTCGTCAGCGAGATTGCCGCGGCCTTGAGGCTCACAGCCGGTCGGAACGGCGGCTCATCCACCATGAACTACGTGGCCTGACGATGCGCGTCTATGTTCCTGTCTCGGCCGGCGATTTGATCGATCGCATCACGATCCTCAAGATCAAGACGGAGCAAATCCCCGACGCCGCCGTGGTCGCGCGTATCGGCGACGAACTCGAGCATCTGACGGCCATTCGCAATTGCTTCGCCAAGCTGAACACACCGGCCATGGCGCAGAAGGAAGCAGCGCTGCACGCGGCCAACAAAGCGCTTTGGGACGCGGAAAATCGCGTTCGAACGCTGGAAGCCCAGAACGACTTCGGCGCCGGCTTCGTGGCATCGGCGCGCAGCATCTATCGCGGCAACGGCGAGCGGGCGAAGTTGAAGCGCGAGATCAACGAACTCGCCGGCAGCGCGCTGCGCGAGGAAAAGTGGTTTCCCAACGCCTAGCTTTGGTCAGATGCTGCGCGCGACCCGCTCATCGGCCAGCTTGAACAGCAGCTCCTTGCGCCCGAAATCGATCGAGAAAGCGGAGGTCTGGCCGAGGAAATTCATGCCGATGAACAACGCCGGCCGGTCCGCCAAGCCCCACACATTGAAGACTTCGAGATCGGAAATCAAAAGATTGGCCCGGACGAAGGTAATCGCGCCCAGCCTGATCGTCGAGAATGAGGTGATCCGGCCCGGCGAGATTCCGCCGGTTACATCGGTGACCGGCACGATCCTGTCGCTGACATATGTCGCGCCGCGCTTCGCGAGCTCAGCGAACAAAAGCGAGTTTCCGATGGTGACCTGCGCGCCGGAGTCGATGAAGGCCGCGGCCGGCACGTCGTCCACGCGGCAATCGTAGGCCGTCAGTCGGCCATTGGAGCCTCTGACGCGCACAATCAGGTCGCGGCTGATTTCGAAACCGTGGATCTGGTTCGAGCGGTCGATCGTCAGCGTCTGGTAGCGGAAATCGAACGTCACGCGCCGGCGGTCGAGAATATCCAATCCGAGATAGCCGTCCGCGCCAAGCCATTCACGCGAGAGCACCGGCACCGCAATGTCGCTAAGCTCGATCGAGCCGACCTTGATGCTGTGCAAGAGCGCCGTCGAGGCCGGGATCGAGCGCGAGATGCCTTGCACGACGACGTCCTCGCCGCCAAGAAGGCCGAGCTGTTGCGCCACATCGGCAGCGAGAACCGAACGGTCAGCTCCCGTGTCGACGAGAAAGCGGAACGGCCCTTTGCCGTTGATCAGTGCCGCAACCGTCATGCGATGATCGCGCTCGGCGTCGCCGTGGATGGTTTCCGGTTCAGGCGTTGCAGAGTCTGCGAGGGCGCCGGCGCTTTCGCCGGCCTGAAGGACAGACGGCGCGAACGCAAGCGCCGCCGCGCTCGCTCCGAGGAGCCGGCGTCGCGAATAGCCGAACTTCGAATTCATGCGCCCTCCCCGACTTCCGATTGCGCCACGACGCAGGATCATACCACCATTCGCACGCGGTGGCGTTTTCGACTTCGCGTGAGAGTTAAGGATCTTGCCGCCGGAGCGCGAGCCAAATCGGAGAAGCCAAGAACCCGATCGCACAACTTGCGCAAGGACTTCAGCGCGGAATCCTTGCACGTCATCGGCGCCGCCGAGACGTGCACGAACGAACAAAGGTCACGCGGACGTGAAGGCTCGCCTGTCCTTCGACACCTGCGCCGTCTTCGTGCTCCAGCTAAGCTGGCCACGACGGGGAGAAGTCCAGCCATGAAGATCGTACTGCTGGTTGTGGGGACGCTGCTTCTACTCTTTGGACTGCATTGGATCGGCCAAGGCACGGGCACGTTCATCTGGCCAGCCAATCCGGCGATGGACAACCACATTGGGTGGGCCTATTTCGGCGCTTGCACCGTCATCGCTGGGATCCTTCTCATCTGGTACGCGCGCCGGCGGGCGACCTAGCCGCGTTAGCTTGCCGCCGACTATGACTCCTTGCTAAATCTCTCTCGCCGCGCGACTGGCGAATTGATGGGTCACCATCGGGGAGCGCGGCTTGAACCCGCCGTTCGCCTGGGCAGCCGATCGCAGGATCGGTTCATCTTCCAAAAGGGAGACGCCCATGGACGCGCATCGCCAGCAGCTTCAGGCTTTCGATCCCGATATCGCGAACACCATCGCAGCCGAAGAATGTCGTCAGGTCGACGGTGTCGAGATGATTCCATCGGAGAACTACACCTATCCCGAAGTGCTCGCTGCACTCGGCTCGGTGCTCACCAACAAATATTCCGAAGGCTATCCCGGCCGGCGCTATTACGGCGGGCAGGAGTTTACCGACCGGATCGAAAATCTGGCTCGCGAGCGCGCCTGCGCCCTGTTCCGCGCCGAACACGCGAACGTCCAGCCGCTCTCGGGCTCGCCGATGAACCAAGCCGTCTACTTCGCTTTTCTCAATCCGGGCGACACGGTCCTCGCCATGGATCTTTCGCACGGCGGACACCTGACGCATGGCGCGCCCGTCTCGCACATGGGCAAGGTGTTCAACTTCGTGCGCTACAAGAGCGCGCCGCATCAGGGCGGCGCCATCGATTTCGACTCGCTGATGAGCGTCGCCAAACAGACGCGACCGAAAATCGTCCTGTGCGGCTACTCCTCCTACCCGCGCGACTATGATTACGCGGCGTTCAAGAAAGTCGCCGACGAAGTCGGCGCGCTGACCATGGCGGATATCTCGCATATCGGCGGTCTCGTCGCAGCGGGCGCCATGCGCAATCCCTTCGACGCCGGCTTCGATGTCGTGACGACGACAACGCACAAGACGCTGCGCGGTCCGCGCGGCGGGCTCATCTTGAGCAAGAAGGAACATGCGAAGAAGATCGACGCGGCGGTGTTTCCCGGCCTGCAAGGCGGGCCGCACATGAACAACGTCGCGGGCTCCGCGATCACGTTTCGAAAAGCAGTGGAGCCGGAGTTCAGAGATTATGCTGCCGCCATTCTGCGCAACGCGAAAGCGCTGGCGCAGGCTTTGATGGCGGAAGGCGCCAAGCTGATCACCGACGGGACCGACAACCACATGATGGTGATCGACACGGTTGCGAGCTTCGGTCTCGATGGCCGCACAGCCGAGGAAGCGCTGGACCGGATCGGCATCACAACCAACAAGCAGATCATCCCCGACGATCCGCGCCCGCCGCTGAGGCCGTCAGGCGTCCGCTTGGGCACGCCCGCCTGCACCACCCGTGGCATGGACGAAGACGATATGCGCAGGCTCGCCGGTTGGATTGCGCAAACCTTGCGTGCGCCGGACGATGCCGCAGCCATCGAACGCCGGCACCGTGACGTCGTCGCATTATGTCGCAGTCATCCGGTGCCGGGGATCGGCTAAGGCCCCAGTTCAAGGTCTTGACGGCTTCGCTTTTGAACGACCCCTAGCGCCTCTTCGCCAGTTGGGCCATGGTTGGGGCAATCCACTATTCTTCAAGGAAGGAAGACCCATGAGCAGAGAAGCCGTCATCGTTTCCTACGCCCGGACCGGGCTTGCAAAGTCCGCGCGGGGCGGGTTCAACATCACACCGACCATGTCGATGGCGGCGCACGCGGTGAAACACGCCGTGGAACGCGCCGGCGTGCCGAAGGACTTCGTCGAAGACTGCTATATGGGCAACTGCGCGCACGGCGCCGGCAATATCGGCCGTCAGGCGGCGCTGCTCGCCGGGCTTCCGGTCACGACCGGCGGCGTGTCGATCAACCGATTCTGCTCGTCTGGCCTGCAGTCGATCGCAATGGCGGCCAACTCCATTCGCGGCGACCAATCGCAATGCATCGTTGCAGGCGGCGTGGAGTCGATCTCCATCCCCAACCCCGGCGCAGGACCGAACAACGTCGATCCCAAGCTGACGCAGGAATATCCGGCGATCTTCATGCCGATGATCGACACCGCCGACATCGTCGCCAAGCGCTATAAGGTTTCGCGCGAATATCAGGACGAATATTCGTTGGAATCGCAGCGCCGCATGGCGGCTGCGCAACAGGCCGGAAAGTTCCGTGACGAAATCGTCCCGATGAAGACGAAGATGAAGACGGTCAACAAGGAGACCAAGGAAGAAAAAATTGTCGACTATGTCGTCGAGCGCGACGAGTGCAATCGTCCCGACACGACGATGGAAGGTCTCGCCAAGCTCGAGCCGGTGAAGGGCCCGGGCAACTTCATCACGGCAGGCAATGCCTCGCAGCTTTCCGACGGCGCAGCCGCCGTCGTGCTCATGGAGGGCAAGGAAGCCGAGAAGCGCGGCCTGCAGGCGATGGGCCGCTTCATGGGTTGGGCTTCGTATGGTTGCCAGCCCGACGAGATGGGCATCGGTCCGGTATTCGCCGTGCCGCGCCTGCTCGAGCGTTTCGGCATGAAGGTCGACGACATCGACCTGTGGGAGCTGAACGAAGCGTTCGCCAGCCAGTGCCTCTATAGCCGCGACACGCTGCACATCGATCCCGCCAAGTACAATGTGAATGGCGGCTCGATCGCTATCGGCCATCCCTTTGGCATGACTGGTGCGCGCCTCACCGGCCACATTCTGATGGAAGGCAAGCGCCGCAAGTCGAAATATGCGGTCGTCACCATGTGCATCGGTGGCGGCCAGGGCGGTGCTGGGCTGTTTGAGGTGTTCAACTAGTTTCCGTAGCGTCGCAACGAAATGCGGAAGGCCGGAGCGAATGTCTCCGGCCTTTTCGTTTTTCGGCGTGCCGACTTGCGGGCGGGTGCGATTGGCCCTTCACTAACGGCCAGAGCCATCGGAGGGACGCATGCGTTTCGGCATTTTCTATGAGCACCAGTTGCCCAAGCCGTGGAACGAGGGCGACGAGGCGCGGCTCTTCCATCAAGCACTGGAGCAGGTCGTACTCGCAGACCGGCTGGGCTACGACTATGCCTGGGAAGTCGAGCATCACTTCCTGGAGGAATATTCCCACTCCTCCGCGCCGGAGGTGTTCCTCGCGGCTTGCGCCGCGCTGACCAAGACCATTCGCGTCGGCCACGGCATCCGCCAGGTGATCCCGAACTATAATCACCCCGCGCGGACGGCCGAGGGCCTTGCCACACTGGACATCATCTCGAACGGGCGGCTCGACTTCGGCATCGGCGAAGGCGCGACCAGGCTCGAACTCGGCGGCTTCAAGATACCGGCGAAGGAAAAGCGCGCCATGGCGCTCGAAGCCGCCGAACAGATCGCCAACATGATGGTGATGAGTCCCTACCCCGGCTACGAAGGAAAGAGCTTCTCCTTTCCCTGCCGCAATGTGCTGCCCAAGCCGGTGCAGAAGCCGCATCCGCCGATGTGGATGGCTTGCACCAACCGCGACACGATCAAGATTGCGGCCTCCATCGGCGTCGGCGCGCTCGCCTTTTCGTTCGTCGATCCGGCCGAGGCGCACAACTGGGCCGACATCTATTACGGCATCATCAAGTCGGACCAGTGCGTGCCGATCGGCCACGCGGTCAACGCCAACCTGGCGATGGTCTCCAACTTCTCGGTGCATCATGACCGCGCGGAAGCGATTAGGCGCGGTCAGGAAGGTTTCGAGTTCTTCGGCTATGCGGTGAACGCGCTCGTCGCGCACGACACGGTGCCCGGACGCTCCTCGCTATTCGCGGACTTTCAAAAATCACGTGCTCGCCAGGACGAAGAGATCATCGCCGCCGTGCGCGGTGCGGCGCGCAACGTCAACGGCATCGGCACGCCTGGCGACATCCGCGATCACATCCGCGGCTTCCAGGAAGCCGGCGTCGATCAGGTGATCTTCCTGCAACAAGCGGGGCGCAACCGCCACGAGCACATCTGTCAATCACTCGAGCTTTTTGCCGCCGAAGTGATGGGCGAGTTCAAGGCGCAAATTGCCGAACGCGAAGCAAAGAAAGCCAAGGCGCTCGCGCCCTATCTCGAAGCCGCGATGGCGCGCAAGAAGGTGATGCAGCCCCTCGCCGACGACGAGATCCCCATCGTCAAGGCTTCCGTCGCTCGCGCACAAATCAGCCGCTAGGCTACTTCGTCAGCGCGTCGTAGGTCAGGCGCTGGAACATGGGCAGCGCGATGCGTCCGCCGGTGCGCTGGCCTGCCGCAAGATTGGCGATGGCGCCCGGCTCGAGCGGGATCGAGTTCTGGATCAGGTAGATCATGATCAGATCGTTGGCCGGATCCGCCTGCCACCACGTGCCGAACGCGCCGGGCCAGCCGAACGATCCGACGCCGCCCATGCCGAGGAATCCGAGCTTCTCCGGTGCATCGATCACCGATACGCCGAGCCCAAAGCCCATCCCGTCCCACATCGGAATCGCGCCAAGGAAGGGAATGGCGCGCTGCGTTGCGGTGAGGCGGTTGGTGCACATCAGTTCGACCGTCGTCGCGCCGACGAGCCGCGTGCCGTCGAGCTCACCGCGGTTCAACATCATGCGCGCGAATTTGAGATAGTCGTCGGCGGTCGAGATCAGACCGCCGCCGCCGCCGCAATAGACGGGCGGCGTGTCGTACTGCTTGAAGGGCAGTGGCTCGAGAACATTCTTGGCCTCATTGAGCCGATAGACGACGGCAGCCCGTTTGCGCTTCTCCGGCGGAACGTAGAAATCGGTATCCGTCATGCCGAGCGGGCCGAAGATGCGCTTCATCAGGAAGTCGCGGAACGGCATGCCGGCGATGCGGCCGACGATGAACCCGAGCACGTCGGTCGAATGACTGTAATGAAAACGCTCGCCCGGTTGGTAGAGAAGCGGCAGCGTCGCGAGCCTCTGCATCCAATCGTCGGGCGTCATCTGGCTGTTGAGCACGTCGCCCAGCACGCGCTGATACTCATGCGCGATCGGACCCATTGAGCTGAAGCCATAGGCCAGGCCAGAACGATGCGTGAAAAGATCGTCGAAGGTGATCTCGCGCTTTGCCGGAACGGTGTCGTCGAGCGGACCTTCGGCATTCTTCAGGACCCGCGCGCTCTTGAACTCCGGCGCCCATTTCGTAATCGGATCCTCGAGCTTGAACTTGCCCTCCTCCATCAACATCAGGGCGGCGAGCGAGGTAACCGGCTTGGTCATCGAGGCGATGCGGAAGAGCGTGTCGCGCTCCATCGGCAGCTTCTTCTCGATGTCGCGATGGCCAAGAGTGTTGAGCTGCGCGATCTCGCCATGGCGAAACAGCAGCGTGACGAAGCCGGAAAGATCGCCCGCGTCCACGATCGGCTGCAACGTCGGCACGATCTTGGCAAGGCCATCGGCTGAGAAACCCTTGGGGTTGGTGACGACTTTGTCCATGAATGACTCCGATCAGTTCGAGATGGGACGGACGCGCGTGACGAGTTCGTGCAGGAAAACATCCGGCATCGTGAGCATGGCAGAATGCCCGCCGCCCTTAAGAATGACAAACGCCTTTTTCGGCGCCCGGATCGTGTCGAACCAGGCCCTGGCGAAGATGATTGGCGTTACGGCATCTTTGTCGCCGTTGAACACGAACATCGGGACGGCGTAGTCGGGTCCGAGATTGCGGACATCGAAACCGATCAATTCCTTGTACATCGCATTGCTGGCGAAATTGTCGTACCGCGCCATGGTGTAGATGTCGAACAGCGTGAAGTCGGGCGCGAAGAGCACGACCGGCGTCATGGCGCTGCGCAAGGTCTTTTCGGAGTCGATGTCGTAGCGCTGCGACACGTCGCGTTCGACCAGGAGGTCCTCCTGCGACCTGTAGGGTGGCGCACCGATCCGTTCGAGTTCAGCCAGAGACGCGGTATCATGTGCGGCGCGGACCTTCTTCAGGATGGCCGCGTAGAGATAGGCCTCCTTCTCCTCCTTGCCGACGACCTGGCCCGTGCCAACATAGGCCGAGAACAGCTCCGGGCGCGCCCTCACCATATGCACGCCCAACGTCGTGCCCCAGGAATCGCCCAGGACGATGATCTTCGCCTTGTGCAAATGGAAGCGCAGATACTCGGTGAGGCTGATGCCGTCGCTCGTCATCTGAGCGATGGTCATCGGTCCCTCGCCCGCCTCGCCATTCTGTTCGAAGGTTTTGCCGGCGCCGCGCTGGTCCCATTGCACGATGGTGAAATATTTCTCCCAAAGGCGAAAAACCTGCGCCAGCGACACCAGCGTATTGCCCGGTCCGCCGGCCAATATCAGAAGAACGGGATTGCGCCGGTCCTCGCCGCGGATCGTGATGTACTGGTCGATGCCATTGATGCGAACGAAGTTTCGCTCGACGATGCCGTTCGGCGAGGTGATGGCGAGGGACGCTGCATTCTCATGCTGGCGCCAGGCGCGATAGGACAACGCACCAATGGCGACGACCAACACGAGGACAATAAGCGCCCCCAGGACGCGGAAGACTAGGCGCATGCGGCTTGCGGCATTACTGCACGGGCGCCATGGCCATCATCGTTTCGAAGTTGCGGTGATAGAACCGCTCCTTCGCCGATTGCGAGAGGCCTTCCATCGTGTCGTCGAATCTTTTGACCGGGTCCTTGCCGCCCTCGATGTGCGGATAATCGGACGAGAACAGGAAGATGTCTTCGCCCGCATCGCGGATCATCTTGCCGATGTCTTCGCCGGGGAACGGCGTGAACTTCACATGTTCGCGCACGATCTCGGAGGGCGCGCGCGGCAACGCGGCGACGCCGGGATCGGACTTCTTGAACATCCTGTGGCCATTGTCGAGACGCCGCAGGAAATCGGGCACCCAGCCGCCGCCGAGTTCGATCACGCCTCCACGCAACGCCGGAAAGCGCGTGAAGACGCCATGGAAAGTGATCGCCGTCAGGAACATCTGCGGCGCGAAGTTCATCACCATGTAGTCGAGGATGCGCAGATTCTCGCCACCGCCGAGCCAATCGGTCGTACGTGGCTGGCCGTTGTTTTCGTATTCGCGGCGCAGCGTGCGCGTGCCGGCGCCGATATGGAGCATGAAGGGAAGATCGTGCTCCACCATGGCTTGCCAGACGATGTCGAGGTCGGGATGACCAGGCGACTTGTCTCCCGCCGGCGCAGCGGCGACCCAAACGGATTTGCATCCGGACTTGGCCGCGTTGGCGATTTCCTTCGCCGCAAGCTCCGGTTCGTCGAGCGGAACTACCGCGACACCTAAGAGTCGCTTGTCGTTCGCGCAGAACGCGCCCATGGCGCGATTGTGGGCCCGCGCGCCGCCATATTTCAGCTTGGCGTCCTTCTCGCCCAGGAACTGCGTCGGCGAGAATGTCGGGAAGACGAGCTGGCAGCGAAAGCCGAGCTCATTCAGCGCTTCGCTGCGCTCGGCCGGGTCGAAGGCACCATACGCGCCCCAGCCCTTGGCTCCGCCGATGATGTTGGCGCGCAATTCCGCAGCCTTGGAGGGGTCCTTCCTGCGCGCAAGCGCATTCTCGATGGCCTTTTCGGCAAGGCGCCCCGCGCCGCCGAGCTTCAATGGCGGGATGGAATCGCGCAGGTCGGGATCGGCATGCTCCTTCAGCCAGTCGAATGTCTCCATGATGTGGCTGTCGGCATCGCACATGATGCGTTCGCCTGCGTATCCCATGACTGATCCTCCGTCGCCTGATCGTTGTCCAAATTGTGGGTAGGTGGTGACGGGTCGTCAACTGTACGCGGGTTCCAACGGGATAACGCTTGAATTCCTTGCCCTTTCGGGCCACACCGTCACGGCACCTGGAGAGAGCAACATGGCGTTCGAAGGACTCATGAAAGGCAAGCGCGGCCTTATCATGGGCGTGGCGAACAACCGCTCGATCGCCTGGGGCGTTGCCGACGCGCTGCACACGGCCGGTGCCGAACTCGCCTTCACCTATCAGGGTGACGTCTTCAAGAAGCGCGTCGTGCCGCTGGTCGAACCCCTGAAGCCCGCCGCGCTCATAGACTGCGACGTCAGCAATCAAGGCTCGATCGACGGCGCGTTCGCCGAGCTGGCCAAGGCGTGGGACTCGATCGACTTCGTGGTTCATGCCATCGGCTTTTCGGACAAGGAACAACTGACCGGCCGCTACATCGACACGACGCCCGACAATTTCCGCATGACGATGGATATCTCCTGCTACTCCTTCACCGCGGTCGCGCAACGCGCGGAGAAAATGATGCCGAATGGCGGCGCGATGGTAACGCTGACCTATTACGGCTCGGAAAAGGTCATGCCGCATTACAATGTGATGGGTGTAGCGAAAGCGGCGCTGGAGGCGAGCGTGCGCTATCTGGCCGAGGACCTCGGCAAGAAACAGATTCGCGTCAACTCGATTTCCGCCGGACCGATCAAGACTCTCGCAGCGAGCGGGATCGGCGACTTCCGCTACATTCTCAAGTGGAACGAGTACAACTCGCCCTTGCGCCGTAATGTGACGATCGATGAGGTCGGCAATTCCGCACTCTATCTCTTGTCGGATATGGGAAGGGCGGTGACGGGCGAATGTCTGCACGTCGATGCCGGCTATCACATCGTGGGCATGAAGGCGGTCGATGCGCCCGACATCACCGTGAACAAGAACGGCAATGCCGATTGAACTGAAAAAAGGACTGACGCTCTATTTCTGCCGGCACGGCGAGACCGAAGCCAACGTCGAGAAGCGCTTTCAGGGCCATGGCCTCGACACGCCCCTGACACGCAAGGGCTACAAGCAAGCCGAGGAGATAGCAGTCATTTTGAAGCATCACGCCAAGCACGTGAAGCGCCTCAAGTATGTCAGCAGCCCGTTGCTCCGCGCGCGAACCACGATGGAGATCGTACGTGCCCGCCTTCATTTGACGCCTTCGCTTTATTCGACAGACCAACGCCTGCGCGAGATCAATCTCGGAATCTGGGACGGCCTCACCCACAAGGAAGCGCGCGCGCTGAATCCGGCGCTCTTTGAGAAACGAGAAGCCGACAAGTGGAATGTGCGCGTTCCGGGCGGCGAGAGCTACGCCGACGTGGCGGAGCGCGCGGAGCTCTGGTTGGGCACCATCAAAAAAGACACATTCGCCGTCGCGCATGGCGGCTTCACACGCATCCTGCGCGGCTTGTTCGAAGGGCTCACCGCGAAGGAAATGTCCGACCTCGACGAGCCGCAGGGCGTCGTGTTTCGAGTGCGCGGACGTAAAGTGAAACGGCTCGAACGGCGAAAATGACGCGTTTGTGATTCCGTGGCATTGAGAATCGGGAACACACTTCTTCCGCAATGAGCCGCGCGAGGAGCCTCGCCTTGAATCTACGAATTTTTCAAATCATGACGATAGCATTCGCCACGATGTTATCGCTCCAAGCCAACGCGGCGGCGCCGTCGCCACGCAGCGCCGATCCGGCCAAGATTCCGCCCGGATCGTATGCGATCTACACGCCTCATACTTTCGTTCTATTCGGCATCTCGGACCTTGGGTTCACGACCTCCTATGGTCAGTTCAGCGGGATAACGGGGACCATGACCGTCGATCCGGCCAAACCAGAGGCGGCAACGCTTTCGGTCACGATTCCGGTCTCCTCGATCTCCATTCAGAATGCCGTACTTGAACGCGTGTTGAAGGACGCGGAGTGGCTTGACGCCCAGAAGTTTCCGAATATCACCTTCGTCGCGACCAAAATTTCCCAGACCGGCCCGAATACGATCGACATCACCGGCGATCTCACACTGCATGGTGTGACGCGGCCTGTCACGCTGGCCACGAAATTCAACCAGGTCGGGCCCAACCAGATCGATGGCAAGCTCATGATAGGCTTCGACGCCACGGCGCATCTCAAGCGCAGTGATTTTGGCGTCGCAAAATACGTTCCCGTAGTTGGCGACGATGTCAGCATCACCATCAGCGTCGCCTTTGAGAAGCCATAGCGATCCGCTCCTGCGCCCCCTGCTAAGGCGTTTGCGTTATTCACGTCGACAGCGACAATAAAACGTTGTTTCAGACAAGCTCGGCCCGATGTCCGATTTCCGCTCACTCACGCTCTACGTCATCCGCCATGGCGAGTGCGAGCACAATGTCGAAGGTTGGGCTGCGAGCCACGACGACTCGCCGTTGACCGGGACTGGCCGACAACAAGCACGCGCGAACGGCCGGTTGCTGCGCGAAGTCGCCGGACGCGTCGACGAACTCGCCTATTTCGCGAGTTCGCTCCATCGCACCTGCTCGACGATGGAAATTCTGCTTTCCGAAATCGGATTGCCGTCGAACGGATATCGTGCCGACCGGCGTCTGATGGAAGGCAATCTCGGCGAGCACACGCGCATGGCTGGGAGTGCGCTCGCCATGGGGCATCCTGCCGAGTACCGCGCTGATCCGTGGAACTATGTCCGTCCAGGGGGCGAGAGCCAGGCGATGGTCTATCGCCGTATCGGGCGGTTTCTCGAAGAATTGACGCGCGATAGCGTCATCGTCACCCATGCGCTCCCCGTCGTCATGATCCGGGCGCATATCCTTGGCTTGTCGCCCGAGCAAGCGATGGGCTACCACATGGGCAATGCCGGGCTGCTGCGTCTGTCCATGGGGACGGAAGCCTTGTTCGGCCGCTAGAGCCGCCATGTCATACAACAGCTTCGGACACATGTTTCGGGTCACGACCTTCGGCGAAAGTCACGGGCCGGCGATCGGCTGCGTGGTCGATGGCTGCCCGCCAGGCATCGCGCTGACGGAAGCGGACGTTCAAGCCGATCTCGATCGCCGCAGACCGGGGCAATCCAAGTTCGTCTCGCAACGCCAGGAGCCCGACACGGTGAAGATCCTTTCGGGCGTGTTCCAGGACGAACGCATGGCTGCGCAGGTGACGACGGGAACGCCGATCGCGCTGGTGATCGAGAATGTCGATCAGCGTTCGCGGGACTATTCGGAGATCCGCGACAAGTTCCGTCCCGGTCATGCGGACTACACCTATCTCGCGAAATATGGCGTGCGCGACTACCGCGGCGGCGGACGCCAGAGCGCGCGCGAGACCGCCACGCGCGTCGCAGCCGGCGCCATCGCGCGCAAGGTGCTGGCGTCGCTCTATGCGAATGTCAGTGTGCGCGGCGCCCTGGTGCAGATCGGCAGCAAGACCATTGACCGCGCCAAATGGGATTGGGCGGAAGTCGCGAAGAATCCGTTCTTCTGCCCCGACCCGACCTCAGTTGATCCGTGGACGGAATATCTTGAGGCCATGCGCAAAAAGGGTTCGTCCGTCGGCGCAGTGATCGAAGTGGTGGCGGAAGGGATTCCTGCCGGTCTCGGCGCACCGGTATACGGCAAGCTCGACGGCGATATCGCCGCGGCCATGATGAGCATCAATGCGGTCAAAGGGGTCGAGATCGGCGACGGCTTCGGTGCTGCCGTGCTGACCGGCGAAGAAAATTCCGACGAGATGCGGGCCGGAAACGATGGCAAGCCGCGCTTTCTCGCCAATCACGCCGGCGGCATTTTGGGTGGAATATCATCCGGCCAACCCATCGTGGCGCGTTTCGCCGTGAAGCCGACCTCGTCCATCCTGTCGCCGCGCAAAACGGTCGACGTGAACAACGTCGACACGGATATCCAGACCAAGGGACGTCACGATCCGTGCGTCGGAATTCGCGCAGTTCCGGTCGGCGAAGCGATGATGGCCTGTGTGTTGGCGGACCATGCGCTCAGGCATCGGGCGCAGATGGGCTAGCGGCGCGCTCAGCGCCAGTGCGGCAACTCGCTGGCGGCATTCGTTCCGATCCGAAGTTGCGGCTCCGATGGCAGCGCGCCGATCTGGTGCTCCTTGTTCGACACGCAGGCGCGGATGGATTGTGCCAACCCGCCAAAGTCGCTCGTGCCGCCGACGGCATCGAGCCAGCAATTGTCGAAAAAGGTGTAATGGTCGTTGTCGCCGCAGCCGAATGACGGACGATCGGGCCTAGCCGCCGTCATCACGAACCGGTTCGGCCCGGACAGGGGGCCGACGAAGACGCCGGAATAACAGGCGGCGACGAACACGACGGTTGGGCGACTGCCGCAGGCATTGTCGATCATGGCCGCCATGGATTGCGGCGACATCACGTCTTCGCCGAGCACGATGCCGTCGGGCGAGCCGTGCGAGGTGAAGTAGACGAGACAACCGCCGCTCGTACGATTCGACAAATCCCAAAGGTCGTTGGCGATCGTCTGCTTGTCGGAGTGTTCCGCGCCGGGATAGCGCTCGGATTGAACCGAGAACTGCTCAATATTGTTGGCGCTGAAACCGATCCGAACGAGGTCAGCCGCAATGTCGCGGCGCGCATTGTCGAAGACCTGGGACGGTGCACCCGAATGCGAGTGCCAATCGCCGGCCACGACGATTGCGGCCCAGTCGGACAAACCGGCGGCGCCGGCTACGCCGGGCCAAGCCAGGAACCAGAGCAATAGAACGATCAGCCTTTTCATGAACGCCCCGCGCGCGCAAATGCGGCCACCAACTCAATATGCTCCGACCACAAAAATTGGTCTACGGGCGTGATGGGTCCCATGACATAGCCGCCATCGACCAGGATGCGCGCATCGCGCGCAAAGCTCTGGGCGTTGCAGGAGACATAGGCAATACGGCCGATCTTCGACTTGGCGAGTTGTTTGATCTGTGCCTCTGCGCCTGCTCGAGGAGGATCCAGCGTGACGGCGTCGAACGAACCAAGCTCGCTGACGTTGAGCGGCACCTTGAAGAGATCGCGCCTGGCTGCGCTGACCGGCTTCAATCCAGGAGTCGACTTCGCGGCGACCAGCAGGGCCGCGAGCATCGCCTCTTCCCTTTCGACGGCATGAACGCGGGCCTGCGCCGCGAGAGACAGGGCAAACGTGCCCAGGCCCGAAAAAAGGTCGACGATCGATCTTGCGCCCTTCATCGCCGAAAGGACCTTCGCACGAAGCGCCTCCTCACCTGCTTTCGTAGGTTGCAGGAACGAATGCGGCGGCAGTTTTACCTCGGCCGTGCCGAAGCGAACGGTTGGGACGGTACTCTCGAACGCAAGGGCGCCGTTCCAGTGCACGCGGATCGTTCCGGTTTCCACCGCCCATTTGGCAAAGGCCGACGCGATCGCCGGTTTCAGCTGCACCTCGGCGCGGAACGCGATATCGATGCCGTTATCGGCTTCTGTGACATGCGCTTCGGCGGTCTGTCCGCCAGCCAAGAGGTTGTCCAGCAGCGGCCGCAGGCGAGATGCGAGTTCGACAAGCGGCGGAGTCAACACCAGGCATTCGCGCATATCGACGATCGTGTGCGACTTGAGCGCGTGAAATCCGAGCTCCGTTGCGCCTTGTCGCTTGGCGATCTTGAAGACCGCGCGACGCCGCGTCGCCGGCGGCACCGAGATCACCTCGGCCACTTCGGCCTGGCCTAATCCCTGTTTCGTCAGTGTACGGACGATAATCTCGCGCTTGCGTGCGCGATAAGCGTCATCCTCGATGTCCTGCAAAGTGCAACCGCCGCAGACGCCAAAGTGAATGCAGCGCGCGTTCACGCCTTCTTGGCGGCGATTAGGAATTCGCGGCTGCCGTCGCCGCCTTCGATAGGGCTTTCCAGCATGCCCAGAACATCCCAACCGCTGATGCCGTTGAGCCAATTGGAAATGTCGTTGAGCGCGGCGTGTTGCGCCTCGGCATCGCGGACATCGCCGCCCCTGTCGACAGCATAGCGGCCCACTTCAAATTGCGGCTTGACCAGCACGACAAGCCAGGCGCCTCCCGTTGCCATGGCGAGAGCCGGCGGCAACGCCTGTTTGAGGCCGACGAAGCTCACATCCGCAACAAGGGCCTGTGGTGCCTCGGGCACATGTTCGGAGCTCAGATCGCGTGCATTGACGCCTTCGCGCGTCGTCACGCGTTGATCGCGCTTGAGCTTCGCAGCCAATTGCCCATGACCAACGTCGATCGCATAAACGCGCCGTGCGCCACGCTCGAGCAGGATCTCTGTGAACCCGCCGGTCGACGAGCCGATATCCACGCAGACAAGCCCGGACGGCGAAAGCTCGAAACGATCGAGTGCGGCGGCGAGCTTCAGCGCGCCGCGCGAAACATAAGGATGCGGCTTCACATATTCGACGGAGGAATTCGGCGCCATCTGATAGGACGGCTTGTGCACGACCTGGCCGTTGATCCGCACATGGCCCGAGCGTATGGCGGACTGCGCTTCGGTTCGGCTCTTGGCATAGCCATGTTCAACAAGGAAGACGTCTGCGCGCAGCGCTTCGTTCTGGGATGACGTGTTCATCTCTGCTCTGTTTCAAGGCATGTCTTGCAAACGCTCTGCCGGAGGCATCGTTCCGGCGTCAGGCGATATGCGCGGACGCTTCGCGTTCGCGGCCCAACGCGTTCAGCGCAGTTTGCACAATCGCCTTCGCGTCGAGACCAGCAGCTTCGTACATCTTGTCGGGCGAATCCTGATCGATGAACCGGTCTGGTAACGTCATCGGCCGGACTTTCAGTCCGCGGTCGAGCATTCCGGCATGCGCCAGGAACTGCATGACATGAGCGCCGAAGCCGCCCACCGCGCCTTCCTCGACCGTGATGAGAACCTCGTGGTCGCGTGCCAGGCGGCGGACGAGGTCCTGGTCCAGCGGCTTGCAGAAGCGCGCATCGGCGACGGTCGCCGATAATCCGTAGCCGGACAATTTCTCGGCCGCCAGCATCGCATCGAACAGGCGCGTACCGTAGCTCAGGATCGCAATCGACGTGCCTTCGCGCAGCACGCGGCCCTTGCCGAGCGCAAGCGGAATCCCCTCGGGCGGCCGCTGCAGGCCCCACCCTTCGCCGCGCGGATAGCGCAAGGCGCTCGGCCGGTCGTCGATGCCCACACTCGTCGCGACCATGTGCATCAACTCGACTTCGTCGGCGGCGGCCATCAGGACAAAATTGGGAAGTGCGCCGAGATACGCGATATCGAACGAACCGGCATGTGTCGGCCCATCCGCGCCGACAAGGCCTGCCCTGTCCATCGCAAAGCGTACCGGCAACGACTGAATTGCGACATCGTGCACGACTTGGTCGTAGGCGCGTTGCAGGAATGTCGAGTAGATCGCGCAATAGGGCTTCATGCCATCGGCAGCGAGGCCGGCTGCGAACGTCACCGCGTGCTGTTCGGCAATGCCGACATCAAAGGTGCGCGATGGAAACTCTTTCTGGAAGAGATCGACGCCGGTACCCGACGGCATGGCAGCGGTGATCGCGACGATGCGACTGTCTTTCTTCGCCTCGGCGATCAGCGACTCGCCGAAGACCTTCTGATAGGCGGGCGCCTTGGCGTTGGATTTCTTCTGCTCGCCGGTGAGCACGTTGAACTTGGTGACGCCGTGATACTTGTCGGCACTGGCTTCGGCCGGCGCATAGCCCTTGCCTTTCTTGGTCACGACGTGAACCAAGACAGGACCGTTTCCCATGTCGCGAACATTCTCGAGGACGGGAATCAGGTGATCGAGGTTGTGCCCGTCGATCGGACCGACATAGTAGAAGCCGAGTTCCTCGAACAGGGTTCCGCCGGTGACCATGCCGCGGGCGAATTCTTCCGCGCGCTGCGCGCCGATCTTCATCGAGCGCGGCAGGTGGCGCGCGATGCGTTTTCCCAGATTGCGCAAGCCCCGGTAGGTGTGGCTCGAAACCAGCCTGGCGAGATAGGCGCTCATCGCGCCGACCGGCGGGGCAATCGACATGTCGTTGTCATTGAGGATCACGATCAGGCGCGCATCCATCGCGCCGGCATTGTTCATCGCCTCATAGGCCATGCCCGCGCTCATCGCGCCGTCGCCGATGACGGCGACGACGTTGTGGTTCTCACCCTTGAGATCGCGCGCGACCGCGAAGCCGAGACTGGCAGAGATGGAGGTCGAGGAATGCGCGGCACCGAATGCGTCATATTCGCTCTCGGCGCGCTTGGTGAAGCCGGATAGTCCGCCGCCTTGGCGCAGTGTGCGCATCCTGGAGCGGCGGCCGGTCAGGATCTTGTGCGGGTAGGCCTGGTGGCCAACATCCCAGACAAGCTTGTCCTTCGGCGTGTCGAACACGTAATGCAGTGCGACTGTCAGTTCCACGACGCCGAGGCCGGCGCCCAGATGGCCGCCGGTAACCGAGACGACATCGATTGTCTCCTTGCGCAGTTCATCGGCGAACTGGCGCAGGCTCCGTCGGTCGAGCGCCCGCAACTGGTGGGGCTCGCTGACGCGATCAAGCAGTGGCGTTTTGGTGGGTAGACCCATGGTTAATCGCTCTCCGCTTTTTCGGCATGCTCAGTCTGTTGCAGTGCGAAAATTTCGGCCTTTTCCGGCGGCAAATCAAGCCGATCCGAGATCCACCGGCTCGCTCCCGAGGGCCCCGTTTGCACCACGGACAATCTTCTCAAGCCGGCTTTCTGCCGACTTCAGCTTCTTTTCGCAATGGTCTTTCAGGGCCTGGCCCCGCTCGTACAGCGCGATCGAATCTTCGAGGTCGACGTCGCCCTGTTCCAACCGGCCCACGATGGCCTCAAGCTCCTTGAGGGCGGCCTCGAAACTGAGTTCTGCGACCGGAGTGTCGAGCTTCGACTTGGGTGACACGTTGCTGTTCATACCGACTCGTTTGCAATGTTCAATCTAAAGGCGTTTTGCGCCAACCGCGACACCTGCCTTGCCGGGCATGACGTCGAACGCAATCGTAAGCCTGGCGTCTTGCGAGGTGAACGGGACCGTTCCGTGCCAGAAATAGGATGGAAACAGGACGAGCTTGCCGACCGCGGGACGGACAATGTGTTCGAGCCGGTCATTCGCCCCAAGCGCAAATTTCGATTCGCCGAACTTGAGCGCCCCCTGACCGCTCGCCGCCTCTGAAACCACGTCCGGAAGCGCGACGTAATAAGCGGAGCTGATCCAGCCTTCGTTGTGGAGATGGTTGGAATGATAGCCAGACGAATGCAACCGGCATGACCATGACCCTGACAAGCTGAATTCGCGATCTTTGCGCGAGACAAACGGATGGGTGGGATCATCCGGCAAATTGGCGATGTACGCGCCGATCACATCGTCGAGCTGGCGGCGGAACAAATCGAGCGCCTTCGCGTGATTGGCGAACAGGCTGCCCGGCGTCTGCGTGCCGTTCAAAAGTGTCTGATTCAGCGGCGCCGCTCGACGCGTGTGGAGCCGTTCGAGCTCCTCGCCGAGCGCGCGATTGAATGCTGCGACATCGGAAAATCCCGAAGGCGGTGCGATCTCGAACGTGCGCACGAATCGCTCGAAGTGGACGAGCGCGTCATAGCGGCTGTCGCCCAATTGGCGCAGCGCGAGCGCCAGATAGCCGAGCGTGATCTGCTCGTGCGGCGACAAGGCCAGCGCCTGCTCCAAAGCCGATACGGCCTCGCGCGGTTGGCCCAATTTCAACAGGGCCACGCCCAGTTCCTGGCGATGGCGTAAGGCCTCCGGCTCGGCGGCGATAGCGCGGCGATAGAGCGGCAGGCTGTCTTCGAACTTGTCCTGAAGGACCAGTGCTCTGCCCAAAGCGTTCGCGAGGTCGCCCCGTTCCGGTGCTTGTTCGAGCGCGCGTCGCAACAGCGACTCCGCCGCTTGAGCGTCCTTGAAACGCATGCGCAGCTCGGCCTCGGAGAGCAGCAGATCGGGCCGCTCCCCCACTCTCTTGCGCGCAAAGGCATAAGTGGCGCCGTCTCTCACCTCGCGGCCCATCGTCCAGGACAACTCATTGAACTCGGTGTGCGCAGGTTCGAACTCCGGCGCGAGCTGGATGCATCGTTGATACGATGACAGCGCCTCGTCCTCGCGTCCTACCTGTGCCAGCGCCTTCGCCAGCGCGTAATGGCCCTCGAAACGCTGCGCGGAAAGCGCCACGGCGGCCTGGAGTTCGACGATCGCCTCGTCGAAGCGATGCAGCTCCGTCAAAATCGTTCCGGCATAATAACGACACGCGAACAGGCGCGGATTGGCTATCAGCGCAGACCTTAATGTCTCAAGGGCGTCTTCCTTGACCCCGCTTTCGCTTTGCAGAACCGCGATCTGGACAAGCGCCTCCGCATAGTTCGGCCTGATCGCGACTGCGCGGCGTTGCGCGGCGAGCGCTTGCTCGGATCGGTTGCGTTGATGCAACGCGTTTCCAAGATTGAAATACGCTTCGGCGTATCCGGGAACGAGTTCGACCGCCTTGCGATAGGCCATTTCGGCGCCGGAGAGGTCGTTTGCCGACGCCAAGACCGTACCGAGATTGTTGAACAAGGCGGCTTCGCGCGGCGCGCCTGCAATCGCACGGCGTAGCAGCGACTCGGCCTCGATAAAGTCGCCGCGGTCGCGGACCATCAAAGCTAAGCTGTTGAGAATACCAGGAGAATCTGGCGCACGATCAGCCAGCTGGCGGCACATGGTTTCGGCTTCGGCAGCACGGCCTGAAGCGCGAACTTGTTCGATGCGGGTGAGTTGCGCCGCGATATCCACGTCGATTCTTCCAGGCGCGAATCGGCCGGTTCGCGCGGTGAATTTGGCGCCTTCAGAATGCGCGAAATCCGACGCGAAAGTTAGTCTTCGGTCCCCAGTTTTTTGCTCGCCCACTGCAGCACGCCGGATGCTTGGCAATTGATAGAAATTTTAGTTCGAAAAATTGTGCCGGACCGCACTTTTATTCCGCGATTTCAAGGTTTTGCGTGGCGCGTCGGCGAGGCCCAAAACGCCTGAAACCAAAATGCAACAGAGGCCCTCCGAATGAATCCGCCAGCCAATTGCATTTTGACCCTCAGCCCGAATATCCGTACGTTGTAAGCCTAATTCGGCCGAAGCAGGCGTGCTGTTGTAAATTTACGCAATAACACTGCTTGGACTAGCAGCAAACGCTTCGAGCCGGCATCGCAATAAACAAAGCCGAGGGGGCTCCCATCATGCTTCGCCTAAACAATTCCAACTTGCGTGCCGCTTTGATGCTTGGCGCTGCGACAGCGTCTGCGCTCACCCTGGCCGGCGCCGCGAAGGCCGATACGGTCGAGACGGTCGTGGTCACCGGTTCCCGCATCCCGCAAGTCGGACTGACAGCAACCAGCCCTGTGACGTCCTTGGGCGCCAAGGACATCAAGCTCGACGGTGCCAACAGCATCGGAAACCTCCTCTCGACACTGCCGTCGGTCGTTAACGATGGCGACGGACAGACCGTCAACAACGGATCGGTCGGCGTCGCGACCATCGATCTGCGCAATCTTGGAACCAAGCGCACTCTCGTCCTCGTGGACGGCAAGCGCCTGGTTGCTGCCGACGCCTCCCTCAACGTCGACACGAACCAGATTCCCGCAACGATGATCGATCGCATCGAAGTCCTGACCGGCGGCGCCTCGGCCGTCTACGGTTCGGACGCGGTGGCCGGCGTCGTCAACATCATTCTCAAGAAGGACTTCCAAGGCATCGAAGCCGACAGCCAGGCCTCGCTGACCGATCATGGCGACGGCCTCATCCACGACTCGAGCATGATTCTCGGCGTCTCGTCCGACAACGGCAAAGGCAACGTCACGATCTACGGTGAGTTCATGCATCGTGATCCGGTCAGCGAAGCTGATCGCGATTTCTCTGCCCACGCACTCGCCGCGACGAACTACACAGGCTGCGCGACACCAGCAACCCACTTCGGTGGCTTCTGCTTCTCGGGATCAGGTACGATTGCTGAAGGTCGAATCAAGTCCGCGTCACTGGCTGGACCGACGGCCGGAACGTCCACGATGTTCACGCCGGGCGGAGGCATCGCTGCTTATGACGGCCGCACCTTCAACTTCGCGCCGTTCCAGCAGCTTCAGACTCAAGGCCAGCGCTATTCGTTCGGCGCCACTGGTCACTATCAGGTGGACGAACAGGTCGACTTCTATACGCGCCTGACATTCTCCGACAACCAGGTCAGGACGCAGATCGGCCCCTCGCCGATGACGGCACTGTTCAACATCAACTGCGGCAATCCGGAAATGTCCGACGCCGTTCGTCAAGCCATTTTCGGCACGACGCCGGGCGGCACGATCGCCGCGCAATGCGCGACGGAAGACCCCAGTCTGGTTACCGGTGGAAATCCGATCTTCGATACCCGTTTGGTGAGTGTTGCGCGTCGCTTGGTCGAAGTCGGGCCGCGTATCGGCCTGAACGAACATAGCGCCTTCCAGCTCGTTGGCGGCATCAAGGGCGATCTCGGAGAGGGCTGGAGCTATGACTTCTCCGGCCAGTACGGTCACACCTTCGTTTCGCAGATCCTTCTCAACGACGCCCTCAAGGGCAACTTCCAGAACGGCCTGCTTGTCGATCCGAACACAGGCAAGTGCACACAAGACGCCGCCAACTGCAGCGCGATGAACTTGTTCACGGGTGATTCAGGTCTCACCGCTGCGAACGTCAACTACATTCGCAGCAACCTGGTCGTGAACACATACGTCCAGCAGTGGGACATGCAGTTGAACCTGGTCGGCAATCTCGACGAGTTCGGCATCAGGAGCCCCTGGGCAAAGGATCCGATCGGCGTCGGTGTGGGCGCCGAATATCGTCAGGAAGCTGCGGCCGTCAGACCCGACCACAATCTTCAGATCGGCAACCTCGTCGGCAACAACCAGATCGTGGCGACGGACGGCGGCTTCCGCGTCGGCGAAGGCTACGGCGAAATGCGTATCCCCATTATCCAGGATATGGAGTTTGCCCGCGACCTGACATTCGAGGGTTCGGGACGCTTCTCGAGCTATGACCGCGCAGGTTCGACCTGGACATGGAAGGCCGGCCTGGAATGGCAGGTCATCGACGACGTCAAGTTCCGCGTTGCGCAGGAACGCTCCGTACGCGCACCGAACGTCTCCGAACTCTTCACGCCGGCCGGCGGCACATCCGCGAATCCGGGCAAAGACCCTTGCTCGGCGGCCGGCAGCAACACTCCGACCACGGCTGCGCTCTGCATTGCAACGGGCGTTCCTGCGGCGTCGGTCTTTACCCATCAGTTGGACTGCCCGACCAACCAGTGCCAGGGCGCGATCGGCGGCAACCCGTTCCTCAAACCTGAAAAGTCCGACTCGCGCACACTCGGCATCGTGCTTACACCCACCTTCATTCCGGGTCTGACCGCGACAGTCGATTGGTACGACATCAAGATCGCCGGTTTTGTGACCGCGATTCCGCTGCAGACCATTCTCGTCAATTGCTACAGCACGGCCGTGAACACGACACAGAGCGCGGCAAACCCGTTCTGTTCGTTCATCCATCGTGACGCTTTGGGCACGATTACGACAACCAACACGGGGTTCGTGGTCCAGGCCGAAGGCAATATCGCCAAGAACAAGACCGATGGTCTCGATTTCGAAGTGAACTACGATACCGATCTCGGCGAGTGGGGCATGCCTGGTTGGGGTTCGTTGGCCGCGAACTGGATAGCCAACTGGGCTTCGTTCAACGAGCTCTCGGTGGTGGGCTTCTCGTGCGTCGGACTGTGGGGATCACAGTGCGGCGAGCCGGAACCGAGGTTCAAGTCGAACCTGCGCTTGACTTGGGCAGATGCCGACAATGAGTTCTCGGTCTCGGTGAAGTGGCGCCATCTTTCGGCTGTGGAGTTCGAGCTCAACCAGTTCGGCTTCCAGAACACTCCGACGCTGGCGATTCCGGACTTCGACTACATCGATCTCAGCGGCACTTGGGCAGTCTCTGACCAACTCGAACTGCGTGGCGGCGTTCGCAACCTGTTCGGCAGGAATCCGCCGCTCACGGATAACAACACGGCGCCGGCAAGCTCGATCAACGGCAACACGTTCCCGGGCACCTACGACGCCTTGGGCCGCGTGGTCTTCATCGGAGCGACAGCCAAGCTTTAAGTCCTGCGACTTGCATTATAGGAGCGGCGGCCCAAAAGGCCGCCGTTTCCATTTCTGCGCTGCATTGACAAGCGTGCAGACGCTGGCGCTAGTTGGACCCGCCGTCGCATAAAACAAGACGAGCGCCCGGCAGCGGAAACCGTGCAGAACGCCAAGCCACCCCAGATCTATCTCGACATCGATACGTCGATGCGGCGCGGCGACATTCAGCATGCCATCGAGCTCGCGCGCCAGGCGTTGAAAGATGGCCTCCGCCACCCCGTTCTTTTCAATTTGCGCGCCTATGGGCACGAGCGCGAAGGCCGCCTTGCCGAGGCCTGCGCCGATCTGGAAAACGCGCGCACGCTCACACCGCGCGACCCCGTTATTCTGAACGCTCTAGGTCGCTGTTTGACGGGCGCAGGGCGACACCAGGAGGCGGTCGCAGCTTGTGAGGCCGCTCTTGCCGAAGATCCGGCCTTCGCGATGGCTTACTACAACAAGGGCTCTGCCCACGAGCAGATGGGAGACCTGAAAGCCGCATCCGCCGCTTATCGCAGCGCTTTGCAGCTTGATTCCAATATGGGCGACGCACTGGCGAGACTGGCCGGACTGGAGGCGCGCCGTGGACAGCACGCCGCTGCCCGCGCGTTGGCCGAACGTGCGCTGGCGCTCGACCCCAAGCATGCGATTGCCGAGTTTGCCCATATCGTGTGCGATCTCGCCGAGAAGAAATTCTCCGATGCCGAAAGGAGAGCCCGCAAGGTCATCCAGGAACCCGATACGACCGCGCAGGCGCGCGCCAATGCGCAAAGCTTCCTCGGCGACGCCCTCGATGGTCAGGGACGTTTTGCGGAAGCATTCCTCTGCTACGCACGTGCCAACGCCGAGTTGAAAGAATTATTCAGTGAACAGTACGAGGCCCCCGGCAAGGAGACCGGTCGCAAACTCGCCGGCCGGCTCAGTCGGGAATTCACTGCCATCAAGAAAGCCTCCTGGTGTCCCGCTCCATCCCTGGCTGCTCAGAAGGGTGCCGCGGATGGGTTGGTTTTCCTCGTCGGGTTTCCGCGCGCCGGCACCACGCTTCTGGGTCAGATTCTGGCCGCACATTCGCGCGTGGTGACAATCGTCGAACGGCCGTTGCTCGGCATGGCGCTGAGAGAATTCATCCAGAGCCCCGGGGGACTGGCCCGCCTCGCCGCACTCCCGCCGGCGGAGATCGAACGGCATCGCCGCCAATTCTGGCGCAATGTCGAAATTCTCGGAGTGCCCGTTCAAGGCAAGGTTCTGGTTGAGCAGACCCCGCTGAACACGCTGCACCTTCCTCTCGTCGCGAAGCTTTTTCCCGAGGCGAAGGTCGTGTTCGCACTGCGCGATCCGCGGGACGTCGTGTTGAGCTGCTTTCGCCGCCTGTTCGTGATCAACGACTATGTTTATGAATTTCTCACGCTGGAAGGCACCGCCCATTTCTACGCCGAAACGATGGAATTGGCGTCGCGTTTCAGGGAGGGGCTGCCCTTGTCGGTGGCCGACGTACGGAACGAGGACCTCGTGGCGGATTTCGAGGGTCGGACACGCACCCTGTGCGACTTTCTCGGCCTTACTTATGAAGACTCGATGCGCAGTTTTGCGGGTGCGGCCGCAGCGCGCCAAATCGCAACACCGAGTGCTGTGCAAGTTTTAAAGGGAATCAGTCGCGAAGGCATCGGTCATTGGCGCAACTACCAGGGCCAGCTCGAACCGATACTCCCCATTCTGGCACCTTGGGTCCAAGGGTTCGGCTATGTCTAGCAACCGCGACAAGCATCAGGACGCGGCCACGCTCGCGCAAATCGAAGCCGCAGCAGCGGCCAACGAAATTACGCGGGCCGTCGAACTGGCGCGCGCCGCCCTGGCCGACGGTCTCGTGCACCCGATGCTGCTTAACCTGCGATCCTATTGGTGGACGCAGCGCGGCCGCCAGGACATGGCATTGGCAGACCTGCGTCTTGCGGTATCGATCGCGCCCGCTGATCTGTTCGTGCGCAATGCTCTTGGGATCCTGCTTGGTCGAATGGAGAAGTGGCCGGAAGCCTTTCCCGTTCTCGAAGAGACCGTATCGATTGCGCCCAACTCCGCCATGGCGCACTACAGTCTGGGCTGGGCTTATGAAGCGACCGGCGAATTGGAAAAGGCTCGGCACCAGTTCGAGAACGCGGTTGCGCTGGATCCCAATTTCGCCAAGCCGCTTATCCATCTATCGAGCCTTGCCTATCGCCGATCAGACTGGAACGGTTCGCGCGAATTCGCTTTGCGCGCGCTGGCGCTACAGCCCGGCGAGTATGTCGCGACGACGAATTTGGCGATCGTCGCCGTGGCGCAAGGCGAACTCGATCAGGCAGAAGCGCTGCTGAGGCCGCTTCTGGGCCGGCAGGCAGAAACGCCGCTCGATGCTTCGATAGCGCGGCGAACGTTGGGCGATCTACGCCACGCCCAGGAGCGCTACACACAGGCCTTCGCCGCCTACAGCGAAAGCAACCGCCTCAAATACATGTTCTATTCCCATCGTTTCGAAACTCCGGGGACGACAGCGGCGGACTATTGTCGCTGGCTAACCGGCCAGTTCGAAAATGCCGAGGCTGATTCAGGTTATCGAGCCGATCGGGCGAATGAGCCACAAGACGAGAGCGGCACGCGCGGGCACGTCTTCCTTGTCGGATTTCCCCGCTCGGGCACGACGCTTCTGGAAAATGTCTTGGCCAGCCATCCCGACATTACTGCGCTCGATGAGCGCGATACGCTCGGCGACCTGGCGCAGCAATTTCTCGTCAATGACGCCGGCTTGAAAAGGTTGGCCAAGCTCGGGCCCGAACAAATCCGGGATCTCCGCTCTGCCTATTGGAGCCGGGTGCGGAAGTTCAACCCTGCGGTCGACGGCAAAGTCGTCGTCGACAAATATCCCCTCACCTCCATCAAGCTTCCTTTGGTCGCCAAGCTGTTTCCGCATGCGAAGGTTCTGTTTGCGGTGCGCGATCCCCGCGACGTCGTTCTAAGTTGTTTCCGGCGTAACTTTGCGATGAACACCTCGATGTTCGAATTCCTGGAGATCGAACGGGCCGCTCGCTACTACGACGCCGTGATGACGTTGAACGCAGTCTATCGTGAAAAACTCGGGCTCGACCGGCTGCAAGTGCACAATGAAGCATTGATCGAGGACTTCGAGCGACGTGCGCACGAGGTATGCACCTTCATCGGAGTCGAATGGAACGCGCAGATGCGGGATTTTGCCGAGCATGCGAAGTCGCGCACGATCAAAACGCCGAGTTCCGTGCAAGTCGTCCGCGGAATCAACAGCGACAGCGTCGGATTATGGCGTCACTATGAAAAAGAGATGGCGCCGGCACTGCCGGTTCTTGCGCCCTGGGTCACAGCCTTTGGCTACGATCCCTAGCGCGGCAAAACGCTATTCCTGCGCATAATAGTCACGCACGCCGACCAAAAGCTCGCAGACAAGTCCGCGTTCCTGCTCGTCGAGATATGGGTTCCACACATCAAAGATGAGAACGGCGCGAAGCTCGTCGCTGCCGTTCCACGCCTCGTGCTCGATCGTATCGTCGAAGATGAGAGCCTCGCCCGGCTTCCATTCGCGCCGCTCATTGCCGACACGAAACCAGCAGCCTGGCGGTACGATCAATGGCACATGGACGATTAGACGCGCGTTGGTGACGCCGGTGTGCGGCGGAATCAACGTCTTCGGCGCGAGGGTCGAGAAGAACGCACTTGGCGCCGCGCCGGAGACCTCGGCCATCGGCGCCTCGTCGAGCAGGGCCGCGGTTTTCGGACAGCGCAGGCAATGCGTATCGACGCGCACGCCATCGCTCCACAGGAAAAAGACGCTCCAGCGCTTGGAGCGGTTCAACTCGGCCCACTGTTCGACAGGCATATCATCCGGGCGGTTGACATACGCCTCGAACTCTTTGGCGTCCGCGTCGCGAAGGGTTTCGAATTCCTTGCGGATGTCGGCAGTGGCGGCTTCTATCTTGGCAAGCCAGGGAAAATGCTTTCGCTCATAAAACGGTATGGCCGGCAGTCTCGGATAGTTGAGCAGCGTCGGCTGCTGCACGAAAGGCTTCTTCGCGCCAATCATGATGTCCTTGCATTCGTCGAAACGGCCAAGCGATGCCTCATCGAGCCGAGCACGCGCAGCCGCCAGGCGCTTGTCGAGAAACGCATTTACTTCGACGAGATCGCGTTCGACGATCTCGTGGGCGCGCTGCAGCGGCTTCTTTGTCCACTCTTCCTGTTTCGATTCGGGCGGCGCGACGGCCAGCACGTCGCGGTACTGCTTGGCTGCCTCGCGCAGATTTCCTTGCCGCTCGAAGTACATCGCCTTTGCCAAAAGTGCCGGAAAGAAATGCCGATCGATGACAAGGGCGCGCGCCAGAGCAGCCAATTCACTCTGCGAATCGCCGAGAGCGCGGTAGGCCGCCGCCAAGTTGAGCGGAACGACGGGGTTTCCCGGATCGACTTGTGCGGCTCGCTCGAGCAAAGTCAGCGAGCCTTTGGCGTCTCCGAGGAACAGCCGGTGCTGGCCCAAATGCAGGAGCGCCTGGGGATGGTTGGGCGAAGCGGAAAGAACCCGTTCCCACAACTCCGCCGCGTCGTTGATTCGCCCCGCCTGCATAGCGGCACCGGCACCACGTACGAACTCGGCAAGTTGGCTTTTCGGATCGGCCGTCATCGAGGCGCTTCGCCATGTCCCAGAGTGCAAACAACGCCTGATTTTGCGGCACGTCGTTCATTTCAGCAAGCAGGGCGAAATCGCCCGCGAACCCTTTGTCGGCGTAGTTCAGGATGATAGCCTGATTGCGTTTCGCGGCGGCCCGGCATGACCCAAGAAAGCGAACTTGAGTGGCGTGCCGCGTCGGGCGACAAGCAGTCCCAACTCGCACTCGCTCGCCACTTCGAAGACGAAGGCCGCAATGAGGCGGCGCGTGAGTGGTATGCGCGTGCCGCCGAGCACGGCGATTTGCCGGCGCTTGTTTCGCTTGCAAAAAACCTTCTCGCTCGAGCGCCGGTTCGAGCTCAGCTCGGCGTCAATATGGTGCGCTCGGCCGCCGAGCGCGGCGACTCGGAGGCTTTGCACATTTGCGCCGTCATCGCATCGCAGGACGCCAACTTGCCCGCGCACTGGAACGTTGCACTCGACTTTCTCGGCCGGGCCGCGGAGACGGGATCTGCATTGGCGCGCCGTGAACTCCTGCTTCTCTCAGGAAACGGGAGCAAAACCGCCACACAGTCCTGGCGCGATGTCGCGCGCAGCGTGAACATCGAACGCTGGCAGATGCCCGTGCCGGCACAAGTCCGCTTCGAGGCACCGCGCATCGTCACCAGCAAAGGGTTCGCAAGCGCCACAGAGTGCGATTGGCTGATCGAACGCGCAAAGCCCCGGCTGAAACCCGCCGAGGTCTATGATCCGCATAGTCAGGGGGGCTTGCGCGCCGACGACATCCGCAACAACAGCGATACAAGTTTCGATATCGTTCAGTCCGACCTCGTGCTGATGGCGCTGCGCGAACGGATCGCCAGGTTCGCCTTGCTCCAGACGGATGACTTCGAGCCGACCATGGTGCCGCATTACACGCCTGGACAGCAATTCGCACCGCATTTCGATTTTGTCGAAGACGCAGCACCGCACCTCGCCCGGGATATAGCTGCGAATGGCCAACGCGTTGCGACCTTCCTGCTCTATCTGAATGAAGGCTTCGAAGGCGGAGAGACGGATTTTCCGGCGCTCGGCTGGCGCTACAAAGGCCGCAAAGGCGACGCCCTGCTGTTCTGGAATGTCGGCGCCACGGGACGACCTGATCCCGCCACACTTCACGCGGGCCTGCAACCGGTCAGCGGCGAGAAATGGATTCTGTCGCAGTGGATGCGGCGAAAATCCCTGCCGATTTCAGCATGAGCGGGTCTTCGGTCCTGATTGCAGAGTCGGCGCAGCATTACGCGCAGAAATTCGATGCGGCACTCGACTCGCTGTTCTTCATCCGCCTGTCGCAGGATGATTACCGCAGCGCGAGCTTTCTCGACGATCGTGTGCTCGCGACTGGGATGGAGGGCCGATGGATCGGTTACTCTGAGGTCGCAACGGCGATGCGTGACACGAGCGATGCGCGACCGCTGCACTTCATCTTTCACACCGGCCATGTCGGCTCGACGCTCCTCTCGCGCCTGATCGACGAAGCCAGCGGCGTCCTGGGATTGCGAGAGCCTCTGCCGCTGCGCACACTTGCTGAATTGCAGGACCAGAACGCACCGCAACTCGATACGCGGCTTGCGACATTCCTCAAACTTTGGCGGCGCGGTTTCGACGGCACAACGCATATCGTTTTGAAAGCGACCAGCAGCAGCGGCCGGCTGGCAACGCGCCTGCTTCGGGCAAGTCCTAAGTCCAAGGCAGTCTATTTGAACCTGCGCGCAGAACCCTATCTCGCCACGCTGCTCGCTGGCGCCAATGCGATGGTCGACCTGAACGGATTCGGCGCCGAGCGTGCTTCCCGCCTTGCGAAGCATTTCGGAATCGCGTTGGCGCTATGGACAAGTCTTTCGGTCGGCGAACTTGCGGCCATGAGCTGGGCGGCGGAGAGCTTGACGCGGGCCGAGACCAAAGCCGCGTTCCCCGATCGCGTGCTGCTCATGGATTTCGATGCCTTGCTCCTGGACTGGCGCGCTGGTCTGGCCGGCGTGTCCGACGCATTCGCAATTCGCGTATCTGACGGATTTCTCGCGGGCATCGAGAAAAGCGCTGTCCTCACGCGCTATTCCAAGGCGCCGGAGCAGTATGCTTATTCGCCGTTGTTGCGGTCGCAGCTGTTGCGCCAAGCGCGGCGGGAACAGGCCGCTGAGCTGAACAAGGGTTTGCGTTGGCTGGAAGGCCTGGCGAAACAGGACTCCCGCGTCGCCGCCATTTTATGACTTCGACCACATGCGCATCAGGTTCTGGCGAACAACTTCAAGCCGGATGCGATTTTCCCACTTCATGGTGAGGCCCTCCAGCGCAGCGACCTCGTTCAATTCATAAAGCTGGGTTCTTTGGTGTTCGTCACTAATCCAGCTTTCGATGAAGGTGATCGAAACGAGCCGGGTGCCGCTTCTCACGGGGCGCACTTCGTGGAGCATCGTGGACGGATAGACGATCAGGTCGCCGGGCGCACCCTTCACCACGACGGGGCGCGTCCCAAGATGAATGACGAGCTCACCGCCCTGGTAACTCATGGGATCGGAGATGAACGCGGTGGCTGACAGATCCGAGTGCAGCATCCGGCCTTCGACCATGAGCAGCGCCGCGTCCGCGTGCGCGCCATACTTCATATTGGGTTCGTAGCGGCAAAGAAGTGGCGGCGCGAGACGGCGCGGAAAGGCGAAATCGCGGAACGCTTCACTGCGGTTGAAGGCATCGCTCACGATTTGCACGGATTCGGCGTAGCGCGGGTCGGATGCGTCAGCCTGTAAATTGTCCTTGGTCAGGTTGGCAGGATTGGAAATGCGGCCATCGACGAACTTGACCACACGGCTCAGCTCGGTCAGCTTTCCGACCTCCGCCGCGTTCAAAAAGCTTTTCAATTCCAGGAACATAGCCGGCTTGGCTGCCCTTGCAAATGCGCGGGCCAACCTAGCAAAACGCCTATGGTGAAACAAATGGCGGGGCTGACCATGGTTGGTATTGCAGATTTCTGACGCTGTTTTCGGGATCAATTCAGCGCAACCACGACGCGGGGCCGCACGACTCAATAGGTCGATCAACCTCCGACATTCAAAATCAATACGACGTAAAATTAAGTAATCACGATTCGTGACGCTGTATTCAATAGAACATGAGCGCGATCGATCGCTCATTTTATTCTTCACGTCGTGATAGTTCTTGTAGGATATTCTGTTTGGATAAGAAGCGACATACAGAACAAGAATTATTCCTCGTATTTGATGACAAAAAGGCCACAACACTATCGGTTTTCTTTGTAAATATTTGAATTCTTTTGCACATCCACCCGAGCTGCAAATAACGTCCGCGCCAATCGGTTTGTCTGTCGAGAAAGTCGCGTTCGCTCACACGCAACGCAGCACCAGCCAAACCGCCTGACGCCATCGCTCACCCTCGGAGGGGATTCCCGTGCATTACACACCCAAGACTGGCCTGCGAACCGCGTTGCTCATCGGCACGGTCGCGCTTGTTACGTTCAACGTTGCGGGCTCTGCAAGAGCCGACAATGTCGAGACAGTCGTTGTCACTGGTTCGCGCATTCCTCAGGCCAATCTTCAGTCGGTCAGCCCGATCCTTGGTGTTTCGGCCAAGGAAATTCAACAGAAGGGCGTGACGGACGTTTCCGACTACCTGAACGATCTGCCGCAGACATTTGTAAGCAACACCGGTGACTTCTCAAACACCAACAATCCGCTGAGCGCACCTGGCGGCGTGACGACGGTCGACCTGCGCGGCCTCGGGGCGGAACGCACACTTGTCCTGGTGAACGGACGCCGTCTTGGCGTCGGTGATCCCAACACCGGGAATCCTGGTGCGGCGCCGGACATCGATCAGATCCCGGTTCCGCTTATTGACCACGTCGAAGTGCTGACCGGCGGCGCCTCGGCCACATACGGTTCGGACGCGATCGCCGGCGTCGTCAACTTCATCATGAAGAAAGACTTCGAAGGCATTCAGGTTGACGGGTTATTCGGCGGCGATTGGCACGACAATGCCAACAGCTTCGCCCGGGGTCTCGAGAGTAAAGCGCAGGCGGCTGGTGTCATCGGACCGATCAAGCTGGCGCCATCCACGGTGTTCGACGGCAAGAACAATTCAGAATCCGTGATCATCGGTGCAAACTCGCCCGACGGCAAAGGCAACGTCACCGGGTATATCGTCTATCGCAACGCGGACCCGGTTTTTCAGCGCAACCGCGATTTCTCCGAGTGCCAGATCAATATCACGTCGAAGGCGGCGTGCGCCGGTTCGAGCAATTCCAACCTGTTCCAGCCTTTCGGGTCAGGGCCGGCCTTCGACATCGTCGGCGATCAGGCTTTGCCGAGGCCACAGTTGAATGCGCAGCCGCCCGCAACGTTCAACGCCAACCAGTTCGAAGATCTGTCGCGGCAGGATTCACGCTACAGCGGCGGATTCTTCGCGCACTATGATGTCAACTCTTGGGTCAAACCGTACACCGAGTTCTCGTTCATGGATGATCGTTCGCGTACGGAAATTGCACCCGATGCGGTGTTCCAGTTTGCGAATGCGTTTGCGCCAGACGGTTCGGGGCTCTACTTCGTGAACTGCGACAACCCCTTGCTCAGCGCACAGGAAGTTCAGGTGTTCTGCACCAGCCAAGGTTTGGCAGGAAACCAGAATACGGAGTTGAATATCGGACGGCGTAATATTGAGGGCGGTCCTCGCATTTCGAACTACGAGCACATCAACTACCGCGGCGTCGTTGGAGTTCAGGGGGACATCGACGATGCATGGCACTACGACGTCTATGGTTCGTACTACTATGTGTCGCTGTACCAGGCGAACAGCGGCTACTTCAGCAACACCAAGGTCAACAACGCCCTTCAGGTCGTGTCTGTGAATGGCGTTCCGACGTGTGCGAATGTCGCAGCCGGCACAAATGACGGGTGCGTGCCGTACAACATTTTCAAAACGGGTGGCGTGACGAAAGCGGCGCTCGACTATCTGACGGAGATCGGAACCTCGCACGGCACGACCCAGGAAGAAATCCTGGAAGCCGACGTCACTGGTAACCTGGGCAAGTATGGCATTCAGTCGCCATGGGCCGCCGATGGGGTACAGCTCTCACTCGGCGCGACCAACCGCAAGGACAAGCTCGTATTCCAGGCCGACCAGGCGGAACAGTCCGGCGATTTGCTGGGCTTTGGCGGCGCCGCCGTGCCCATCAACAACGCGATCAATGTCGCCGAGTACTATGGCGAATTCCGCGCGCCTCTGATCCAAAACGCTCCGTTTGCAGAAGACGTGGAACTTGAAGGTGGCATTCGCTTCTCGAGTTATTCGAACAAGCGCAAGCCGACCACTTTCAAGGCGGGTCTTGCCTGGTCACCGACATCGGACATCCGCTTCCGCGCGTCTTATGATCTGGCTATTCGTGCGGCAAGCATCCTGGAGAGTTTCACGCCGAACACAGTCACTAACACGAGTTTGGTTTCTGTCGATCCCTGCGCGCCGACTCTTGATGCGAACAACAACCTGGTGCCCGCCACGGCAACCTTCGCCCAGTGTCAGAGGACCGGCGTGACCGCAGCGCAGTACGGAAACGGCGGCACCACCGACACGATCCCGCAATGCGTCGCTGGTCAATGCTCGATCGAGCTTGGCGGAAACAACACGCTGACGCCGGAGAAGGCCAAGACGTTCTCGGTCGGATTCACGGCGACCCCATCCTTTCTGGACGGGTTCGTCGCGAGCGTCGATTATTTCAAGATCGACTTGACCAACGTCATCGTGCAGGGCATTCCTCCCGCCCAGTCGTTGAGCACGTGTCTCGCCACCGGCGATCCCACATTTTGCAGCAAGATCGTTCGCAATTCTCTCGGTGGGCTTAACGGCGCAACGGCAGCGGGCGGTGGCTTCGTCGACGCAAGATTCGTCAACTTGGCCAGCAGCAGCCTCTCGGGCGTTGACTTTCAGGGCGACTACCACGCTGACATGTCGGATCTTGGTATGCCTTCCTACGGAAGCATCGCCTTCCGCCTGGTCGGTACGCTGACGTCCACATCGAAGAGCATCAACTTCCCCGGTAATCCTGCGACCGACTGCTCGGGGCTCTTCGGCAACACCTGTGGATCTCCGCTGCCGAAGTGGCGTCACCAGTTCCGCATCACCTGGGAATCCCTGTGGGACGTGACGCTTTCGGCCCAGTGGCGCTTTCTCTCGGGCGTGAAGCTGGACACCAACACGTCGCAGCCTGGCCTCAGCAACGGAAAGTTTGACAAGCTGAATGCCACCATCCCGGACACCAGCTATCTTGATCTCAGTGGTTCCTGGCAGTTTGACGAACATCTGGAAATTCGCGCCGGCATCGACAACGTGTTCGATACCGACCCGAAAATCATCAGCAACCTGATCACGGGAAGCGGTACACCCAACGTCTACAACACTTATGATGAGCTTGGACGAAATGTGTACATCGCCGGCACGGTCAAGTTCTGAGCCCAGACATTGATCGCTGCGTTCGAAGCAGCGCTGGTGAAAACAAAGGGGCCGGTGCCTACGCACCGGCCCCTAACTTTTGTACCGGATAGCCAACTCGTTTCTCGCTACCGCGGCAGGTTCGTGGCCCTGAGCTCGACGCCGCCACGCGGCAAGTCATTGACCGCGCCGACCACGGCGCGCACCGGCGCCGCATTCATCAGCGTCACGAAGCCCTGCACCGCGCGAGCACCCGCTTCCGAGTTGCCGAAGAGATCGCTCAGCACCTCGAAGAAGCCTTTCTGCCTGGGATAAAAGCGGAACGAGACGCGCTCGCTTGGCGCGATGCCGGCAAGCTTCTTGGCTGCGTCGGTTGCCGTCCACAAGCCGCCGAGTTCGTCGACCAGACCGTGCGCCTTGCCGTCTGCGCCCGACCAGACCCGTCCCTTGGCGATGTCCTGCACCTGCGCCAACGGCAGCTTGCGTCCCATGGCCACCTTGGCCGTGAAGTCCGCATAGATCGCATCGACTTCGCGGTTGAGGGCGGCGAGCTGGTCCGGCGTGTAGGGCTGGAACTCCGAGTCATAAAGGGCGTTGCGACCCACACCGACGGATGCGCTGCCGATACCCGCCAGCGCAAGGCTGCGGTCGATCGAGACCTTGCCGGTCAGGACGCCGATCGATCCCGTGATCGTGCCAGGCTCGGCCACGATGCGGTTGGCGGAGAGCGAGATGTAATAGCCGCCCGACGCCGCCACGCCGCCCATGCTGACGACGACCGGCTTTCCTGCAGCTTGCGCCTTCTTGACCGCATCGAGAATCTGATCGGATGCGGACACCGAGCCGCCCGGCGAATCGACGCGCAGCACGATCGCACGCACGTCCTTGTCGCCTGCGGCAGCGCGAATCGCCTTGGAAAGGTCGTCGCCGGCGATGACGTCAGTGCCGCCGAACAAGCCGCCGCCGGCCGAGCCGTCCTGGATTTCGCCGCTCGCCTGGATCAGCGCAATGCGCGGACCGACGGAGAAGCCGCTGCCCTCCTTCGCCACCTTCACATATTCCGACATCGTCACGAACTTGGCGCCCTGCCCCGCCCGCGCCAGCGCGGCGTTCTGTGCGTCGTCGTCATAGCCGATGCGATCGATCAAGCCTGCGGCTCGCGCATTCTCGGTGAATTGCGGGCTCGCCTCGAAGGCGGCGATGATCTTGTCGCGGCCGAGATGCCGGTCGTCCGCCGCGCCAACGGTGGCCTCGTCGTACCAGGACTGCATGAGCCGGGTGAGCTGCTCGCGATCTGGCGGCGTCATGTTTTTTTCCATGAACTGGTCGGCGGCGCTCTTGTAATCCGCACGCTTTACGATCTGCGGGTTGGCCTGGATCTTGTCGAGCAGACCGCGCAGGAAGACTTGTGCACCGCCCTCACCGGCCGCCGTGAACGGCGAATTGGGTTGCATCCAGATCTGATCGGTCGCGGCAGCCGTCAAATAATCGCCGAGCCCGGTCGAATCGAAACCTTGGCTATGCGCGATGACGAACTTGCCGGACTTGCGGAACTTCTTGATGGCGGTGCCGATTTCCTCTGCGTCGGCGATCGAAAGGTCTGCGCTGCCGATCCGCAGCGACACGCCTTTCACGCGCCGGTCGCGTTCGGCGGCATCGAGACCGAGCACGATATCCATCACCGTCACGGGCTGATTGCCGAGCGCGAAATTCACGTTCGAGGAGTCGGCGATGCGATGACGAAGATCCAGCGTGAGAACCATGTTGCGCGGCAGACCGTCGCCCTGGAACAACGCGATGACGATCACGACCGCGGCCACCAGCACGATGAAGACCACGAATTTCGCGATCCCGTTCAAGACACCCTTGCCGATCGAAGCGGCCCAGCGAAGAAAGGCGACCATGCGAATTGTCCCTCCAAGTCACAGATTTTGTGTGCCGATATATGGAGTGGAGTTGAAGGAAGGCCAATGGGAATACGGCTGCGAGGGCCGTCCAGAGCCGCTGTAAGTTCACTTAACATATTGAATTTGCGTAATAATAACGGACACGAATAATTGCGCTCACGCAGCGCGCGACGAGTGAGTCCGGAGACTCCTCTGCTGAACCACATGGCTCAGCGAGCCTGTGCCAAATCAGACCGTAAGAGCGCTAAGAGTAAGTCGAAACACGCCAGCGGTCGACGGTGTCGCAATGGGCACTGGCGCCACGGTTCGCGCGAAATTGCTGGCCGCTCCGCACCGGCGTTCGTACAATCCTGGTATCAGACACAAGACGTCGGCGCGAAATCGCGGCGGCACAGGCAGGCGGCGCGCACGCGTCGGCGTTAGGAATTGAGCGTCTCTGAAGCAAAACCATCTCCCAGGACCAACAGCAGCCCGCTTTGGCGCCTGATGCCGCTCATAGCAAAGCACGGCTGGGCGTTCTGGGGTGGCATGTTCTTCATCTGCCTGGGGCGCGTGTTCGAAGCCTTCATGCCCCTCTTCGTGCGCCAGGGCGTCAATCGGATGGCGGGCCATGACTGGCATCTCTTGGGCCCAGTCCTAGGCATCCTGGCGCTGGCGGTTCTGCGCTATGCCACCGTCGCGTATGGCCGCCAGCTCGTGCGCCTCGTCGGCGTCACTGTTACATACGACATGCGAGAGCGCCTCTATTGGCACTTCGAGCTGCAAGGACCACGCTTCTTCGCGCGCTTCCCGACGGGCGACTTGATGGCGCGCGCCATCAATGATCTCAACCTGGTGCGTCAGTTGATCGGGGTGGGGAGCCGAACGCTGATCGTGCTCGGCTTCTCGGGCATCGTCGCCTTCGGCTTCATGCTCTTCCTGTCGGCCAAGCTGACACTGTGGCTTCTGCCCGTCATGCCGTTCATAGCCGGCATGGGCTATCTGCTCTCCAAGCGGATCTACGAACAGTCCACCGTCGTCCAGGAAGGCTTCTCGTCGCTGTCTGAATCCGTGCAGGAAAACCTCAACGGCATTCGCACGATCCAGACGCATGCGCAGGAGGATCGCGAAGTCGCCCGCTTCCGCGCGGTGTCCGGCGCCTATGCCGACAATTATTTCCGTCTGATGGTGCTGAATGCGGCGTTGAACGCGTGGATGGTCGTGTTCACCGGCTTCGCGGTCGTCATCATCATGGGCTTCGGCGGCTGGCAGGTCCTGCATGGCGAGATGACGGTCGGCACATTCACGGCGTTCACGCTCTATCTCGGGATGGCAGTGGCGCCGATCCAGCAGTCCGGCCAGATCGTGTCCATGTTTCAACGTGGCTCGTCCGGTGCGGCGAGGCTGTTCGAGGTCCTGGACTATGAGCCCGAGATCCGCGACGCGCCCGATGCCGCGCCGCTCGATAGGATCGGCGGCGACATCAAGCTGCAACACCTCTCCTACACTTATCCACGTCGCGCCTCCGCCAAAGATGCACGCAGCCGCGATTCCGCCGCACTCGTGATGGGCCATGCCGCGCTCTCCGACGTGTCGTTGCATGTCAGGGCCGGCGAGATGATCGCCATTCTCGGCCGCGTCGGGTCCGGCAAGTCGACCTTGCTGCGTTCGATCGTGCGCCTGCTCGATCCGCCGCCGGGCACAGTCTATCTCGACCGTCGCGACATTCGTCTGTTGCCGATTGCGCAGGTGCGAAGCCAGATCGCGCTGGTGCCGCAGGATCCCTTCCTGTTCGCCGACGAACTCGGCCGCAACATTTCCTACGACAATCCCAAGCGCGATGCGGAAGAGATCTGGAGCGCGGCCGAAGCGGCCGATCTTGAAGACACGATCGAACGCTTTCCCGACCATCTGCGGACCCTGGTCGGCGAACGCGGCGTGACACTGTCGGGCGGCCAGAAACAACGCACCAGCTTGGCGCGCGGCCTGATCCGCGACACGCCCGTCCTGCTCCTGGACGATTGCTTTTCCAGCGTCGACACCGAAACCGAAGAGCACATTCTCTCGCGCCTGAAACAACTGCGCGCCGGGCGTACGACGCTCTTGGTATCGCATCGCGTGTCCACCGCGCGTCATGCCGACCGGATCGTGGTGCTGGAAGACGGGCGAATAGCCGAACTCGGCACGCATGCCGAACTGCTGGCCCGGGACGGACTCTACGCCAACTTCGCGCGCGTCCAGGGCCGCCGCGAGGAGCTCGTCCATGAGTTCGAGCGTGAAATTTCGACCGAGCCGGCGACATGACGGACGCAACCGCACTCGCGCAATCGCCGCACCGCCTGAAGGGCGCATTCGACGAAGACGTCTACGGCAAGAATCTGGACGTCGGACAACTCTCCCGCCTGCTGCGCTGGATGCGACCCTACCGTGGGCAAGCCTTTGGTTCGCTGGTGCTGGTTCTGCTCGCTGCGGTTGCTTCGATCATGGCTCCGACAGTCATGAGCCGCGTTCTGGTCGACGGCATCGTGCTTGCGCATCGCGGCCCCGAACTCGCGGATCTTGGACAGGAGACCTTCAACCACTGGATCGCCGTGACGTTTTCGGTCACGCCTCTGAACGCCGCGTGCATTCAGTATATGTTCTGGGTCCTGCTCGCCGCGGCGCTCGGGCGTGGCTTCGGCATCTTGTTCGGTCGCGCGACGCTAAACACGCTACGCGATCTGAGATGCGATCTGTTCGAACATCTCGAGCACCTGCCATCGAGCTTCTACGATCGGGTAGCGGTCGGCCGTGTGATGACCCGTGTGGCCAATGACGTGGAGACCCTGTTCGAGCTCTTCGCGGGCTTCGGACAACTCGCCGGTCAATTCGTGCCTTTCTTCGTCGCCATTACGATCATGCTGACACTGTCGCCCACACTGACCGTCGAATTGCTGCCGGTGATTCCGATCGCGGGACTCTTCACTTGGCTGTTCCGGCGGATGTCGCGCCCTCTCTATCGCATCATCCGCATGACCGTGTCGCGCCTGAACGAAAATCTGCAGGAGAACCTGTCAGGGATCGAAGTCGTTCAGCTCTATGGCCGCGAGAAGATCAACTTCGAGCGCTACAGCGCGATCAACAACGAAAACCGCGCAACCGAGGTCAAGGCGCTCACCATCGAGAGCTTCTACGGCCCGTTCATCGACGGCATGAACTATATCGGCATCGCGGCCATCGTCTGGTTCGGCGGCCACCTCGTACTCCGTGGCGACATGACTGTCGGTGTTCTGCTGCTCTTCACGCAGTTTCTCGACATGCTCTTTCGCCCGGTCGTCGCGATGGGGGAGCAGTGGAACATCGTCTTCCGCGCCATGGCGAGCGGCGAGCGCATATTCCAGGCCCTGGATTGGACGGAGGCGCTGCGGGAGCCCGAACACCCAACCCCCCTGCCGGCAACGCTGAGCGGCAAGGTGGAATTCCGCCACTTGACGTTCGGCTATATTCCGGAACATCCGATCCTGAAGGACGTCACGTTCACCATCAATCCTGGCGAACGCATCGCGATCGTCGGGCCCACAGGTTCCGGCAAGACGAGCCTGATCCGTCTCCTCTGCCGCTTCTACGATGTGCCGGACAACAGCATCTTTCTCGACGAGACGGACATCATGCAGATCCGTCCCGCTGACATCCGGCGACGCATCGGCGTCGTATTGCAGGACTTCCACATCTTCTCAGGGACCGTCTACGACAATATCGCGCTCTCCGATCCGCGCATCACGCGCGACGTCGCCGAGCATGCAGCCAAGCTTGTGCACGCCGATCCCTTCATCCGCGCCTTACCGCAGGGTTACGACACGCCGTTGAACGAGCGTGGACGAAATCTCAGTCATGGCCAGCGCCAGCTCCTCGCCTTCGCACGGGTGCTCGCGATGAATCCGGAAGTTCTCGTGCTCGACGAGGCCACCGCCAGCATCGACACCGAGACCGAACTGGTCATCCAGGACGCGCTTCTCAAGCTTACCGAGGGCCGCACATCCGTCATCATCGCGCACCGTCTGCAGACCATAAAGGACGCACATCGCATCATCGTTCTGACCGAAGGCCGGGTTCGCGAAATCGGAACCCACGACGAACTCATCGCCAAGGGTGGGCTCTACAAGACGCTTTATGAGCTTCAGTTTCAGGAAGCGGCGGCGCTCTGATAGAAAACCTGGCCGCGATACGAGTTGCCCCATCATGGCCGATTTCGACGACATCATCGGTTCCGCGCAAGCCATCATCGTTCCGGGCGTCTATGACGCATTGTCGGCCCGCATCGCCGCCAGAGCTGGCGCGAAACTCCTCTACCTGACGGGATTCGGCGTCGCCGGCGCCGGCTTTGGTGTGCCGGACATCGGACTGGTCAGCGCCTCGCAGATGATCGAGCGGGTCGATGTCATCGCGGCGGCAACCGCACCGGTGCCGCTGATCGCCGACGGCGACAATGGCCATGGCGGCCCCTTGAACGCGGCGCAGCTGACGCGCGCCTACGAACGCGCCGGTGCTGCCGCCATCCAACTCGAAGACCAGGTCTCGCCCAAGCGCTGCGGCCACATGGAAAATAAAGAAGTGGTATCCACAGTCGAAGCGGTCCAAAAGATTCGCGCGGCGGCGGACGCGCGCGCGTGTAAGGACTTCAAGATTGTAGCCCGCACGGATTCGCGCGCTACGCACGGTCTGGACGAGGCACTAAAGCGCGGCGAAGCGTTTTTGTCGGCCGGTGCCGACATACTTTTCATCGAAGCGCCGGCGAGCAGAGAGGAGCTTCGCCGCATAGCGGAAACCTTCGCTGGTGTGCCGCTCGTCGCGAATATCGTCGAAGACGGCAAGACCCCCCTTCTATCGGCCCAGGAGTTTGGCGCGCTCGGCTTCAAAATCCTGCTTTACCCCATATCCGCGTTGCTGGCGGTGACGCGAAGACTCGAGACCGCTTACGAGCAATTGCTCAAGGGCGAGCGAAAGGAACTCGATACAAATCGCGCCACATTCAACCATTACAACGCGATCATGAAACTTCCTGAGCTCTTGGCTGTAACCAAAGCGCTCGCGCGCACGAACTACGAGGAGTGAATGACCATGCCCAGACTGCGCCAAGTCGGCAAAAATGACGCCCACCCCTTCGCTCAAGCAGTTTTCAAGTCATTGTTCGGCGAGCGCGATCCCATCGCAAATCCGGGCACGGACACCGGTACGCCTGGCAACTGGTGGACGGTGTTCGCCCTCGTCCCCGATGCCTTCGACCATGCCGTCGCCGGCTTCCAATTCTATCGTGCCAAGCGCAAACTCGACCCGAAATACCGCGAACTCGGCCAGACCCGTGTCGGCTGGGCACGCGCCAGCCAGTTCGTCTATTCGCAGCACTGCAAAGCGTCTCGCTCTGTTGGCTTGTCGGAAGAGAAGATTGCGGCCATTCCGCACTGGCAGGTCGCGTCCTGTTACAGCGACGTCGAACGCGCGCTCCTCGCCTACACCGACGCCCTTGTCTATGACGGCGGTCGGGTCTCGGACGGCGTATTCGACGCGCTCAAAAAACATCTCTCGGACGAGGAAATCCTCGAGTTTACCTACACCGTCGGGATGTACGACATGCACGCCGTGATCTCGAAAGCACTGCGCCTTGAGTATGACGATGTCAGCGAGCGGATCGTTGAAGTGCCCGCGCCGTCCGGGACATCAAACGATGTGATGCGCATGGCGGATCAGGACAAATCAAAAAATTGAATCGGAGAATCCCATGCATTCGCGCCGAAATCTTCTCCAAATGCTTCTTGCCGGAGCTGCCGTCACGACGATCGGTGCGACGCCCTCCCTCGCCAAGACCTTCGAGGTCACGCACACCGATGCGGAGTGGCACAAGCTGCTGTCGCCGGCCGAGTACAACATTCTTCGTCAGCAAGGCACCGAGGCTCCGTTCTCCAGCCCGCTTTTGAATGAACACCGCAAGGGGACATTCCTTTGTCGCGGCTGCGACTTGGCGCTCTTCGCGTCTTCGACGAAGTATGACAGCGGCACCGGTTGGCCGAGTTTCTGGCAACCATTGCCGCATGCGATCGAGACATCCTCGGACCACAGCTGGATCGAAACCCGCACCGAAGTGCACTGCCGGCGCTGCGGCGGACATCTCGGACACGTCTTCGACGACGGCCCGAAGCCTACGGGTCTGCGTTATTGCATGGACGGCCTCGCGTTGACCTTCAAGGCCGCGTAGTCCATTCACCCGTGTTTTTGGGTTGTGTCGACGCGACCTTGCCTCGACAATGTTGCAATGGCGACTTTCGATTCCGGCGGGCAGGCGATTGCATTCGACGATATCGGCGCACCGGGCGAAGGCCGGCCGGTCATTCTCGTCCATGGCTTTACTTCCAACCGCAACGAGAACTGGCGGCGCCTCGGTTGGTACGGCGCCTTCGAACGGCGCCGGATGCGGATGATCGCGTTCGACTGCCGCGGCCACGGCGAAAGCGCGAAACCACACGATCCAAGTGCTTATGGCCGCGAGAACTTGGCCGGCGACATTCTGGCGTTGATGGACCATCTCGACATCGAGCGCGCTCATCTGCTGGGCTTTTCGATGGGTTCGCGACTTGCGCTTTCGGCTGCGCTCAAGATGCCAAAGCGCTTCTCCACGCTGACGCTCGGAGGTGTCGGCGAGAAGCTTTTCGAAAAGCGCACTTTCGCCGGCAATCCCATGGCCGAGGCGATGGAAGCCGCCGACCCGAACTCGATCAGCGAACCGATGCTGAGGAGCTTTCGCCAGTTTGCCGACGAACAGGGAGAAGACCGGCTGGCGCTTGCCGCATTGACGCGGGCGAAGGACGAGCCGTTCACCCGCGAGGAATTGTCGGGCCTGAATGTGCCGGTGCTTGTCGTTGCGGGGGCGCGCGACGAACTTGCCGGCGATCCTGAACCTTTGGCGAAGGTTTTTCCGGACGGCCGGGCTGTGACAATCCCCGGGTGCGATCACTTCTCCGCCATACCGCATGCGCTCTTCAAGGCCACCGTCTTCGACTTCCTGGACGGCACGCTGGCCTAGCGGCTCAAAGACCGGCGTTGACCTGCAGCATCACAGGCTTGTCGCGATACATCGCAGGCAAAACGCGTTTGAGCGCATCGATCTTCGGAAGATCGTTGAAAACGATGTAGGGATAGTTGGGGTTGTGGATCAGGAAATCCTGATGATAGCCCTCTGCCGGGTAAAAGCCGTTCAGCTTCTCTATCTTGGTCACGATTGGGTCTTTGAACGTATGCGCGGCCGCGAGTTGGGCGACATAGGCACGAGCGATCTTCTCCTGAGTCTCCGACGCGAAGAAGATCTCAGAGCGATAGCTCGAACCGCTGTCAGGGCCCTGGCGATTCAGTTCAGTGGGATCGTGCGCCACCGAGAAATAGACCCTGAGGATTTCGCCGAATGAAACGATGCGCGGATCGAATGTGATCTGGACCGACTCCGCATGGCCAGTCGTTTCCGTTCCGACCAATTCGTAGTGCGCGGTCGCCTTTGCGCCGCCCGAGTAGCCAGAAACCACTCTCGTCACGCCACGAACATGCTCGAACACCCCTTGCATGCCCCAGAAGCAACCACCGGCGAGCACCGCCGTTTCGCTGGCAGGCGCTGACGTCTTGGGCGCATCGACCGCGGCAACGGGGATTGCCTTGTCGATAGCATCGGCAGTGGCCGCTTCGTGGAGACCGACCCCGGTGAGCGCCGCTAGAAGCAGTCCTACGGAAAGGTCGCGAACAATCCGTTTCATTTCTGTCTCCGTTCGAACTCATTCTATCATACGTTTGCGAGAGCAAACTCGTTACAACGGACCGCAGGCGCGTTCACCAGCGCAACAAGGATCGACCCAGCAACGCCCCGATCGTACCGACTGCCGCAATCCCGAGCGTGTACCAGATCACGACAAACGGAGCGGCACTCTCATTACAATGAAAGGCGTAGATGAACGTTCCGGCGGCACCCGCCAACACACCCGCGGCCGCGCCAGCAAGCGTCAACCGCGTCGGCGCCAGCGCGCGCAGGGCCCAGAACAGGCCGAGGAAGATCGGCGTCGACAACATCACAATATTGAGAGCACAGATCTTGTAGGTCGCGCCCAGCATCAAACTCATGCGCACTTCTTCGGGCACACCCCAGAGCTGATAGATCGCCAGCGCCGTCATCACTGCCAGGGGCGCCAGAAGCATCGGCCCGAATATTCCGCCCTCGCCGTCCGGACGTGCCAGCCGTTCGATCAAGCCGAAACCAAGGGCAGCGACGCTCAAGGCATAAGCGAATTTCATCCAAAACGGGCCCGAGCTCATGGCACTCATCAGGTCGGCGCGAACGCCGAGCCAAAGCACCATGACGGCAACCGACAACACCGCACCGAGCGCAAGGCCGAGGCCGAGCGTGCGACTGACCGTGCGACTTGGCGCGGGCGCGCAGTCGACTGCCAGTGCGGCGATGAGATCCTCAGTCTTCACGACTCTTCATCCTGGATTTCGGAGCCAAGCGACTTGATCGCGCGATGAACACCAACTTTCACCGCCGACTCCGAGATGCTGTTCTTCTGTGCCGCCTCTGCTGTCGACAAGCCGCGAATTTTCACGTCCTGTACCAGTCGACGCGTCTTTTGCGGTAAGCGTTGAAGTAAGCGGTCAACATCGATCCGCGCATCAACCGCATTGGAATTCGAGATGGAGAAAAGTTGCTCCATATCATCCAACGGTTCCTCGGCTCTGCGTCGATTCCTGCGGAAGTGATCGATCAGCTTGTAGCGCGCGATCGAATGCACCCAGGCTGTGAAGGGCCGGGAGGTGTCGTAAGTCGAGCGTCGCGCATGCATGGCGATCAAGGTTTCCTGCACCGCATCCTCGGCCGCG
>Ga0207674_10000489_pt1 | contig 52346 bp, 49 predicted proteins | sample KBSCornC72_FD_184303 | JGI IMG/M metagenome (GOLD analysis project Ga0207674, IMG submission 184303) | Corn rhizosphere microbial communities from Kellogg Biological Station, Michigan, USA - KBS Corn C7-2 (SPAdes) (version 2) | ecosystem: Host-associated > Plants > Roots > Rhizosphere > Soil ... | reverse complement strand
AGCGGCCCTGCCGCGCACCGCCCGGCAATGTAACCGATGTCCTTGAATTGAATGGCGGAGAGAGAGGGATTCGAACCCCCGATACGTTGCCGTATACCTGATTTCGAGTCAGGCGCCTTCGACCACTCGGCCATCTCTCCGCGGCCGTGAATTATAGCGTGCGCTACCTGCGTTCGACCGCCGCGTCATGCGCCTCGCGCCTGGTGGCGCTGCTGGCGCTCGTCCTCGCGGCGTGCGCGACGTCGCCGCCGGGAGCCGACTATCCGCGCGACGCGTCGCGCGCCCTCGCCAATCCGGAGCAGACCAAGCTCGGCGCCCTGACCGCGAAATGGTCGGCGCAGCACGGCGGGCTGTCGGGATTTCGGCTTCTCCCCGGCGGCATCGACAGCTTCTCGCTTCGCATGGAAATGGCCGATGCGGCGACGCGAACCATCGACGCCCAGTATTTCATCCTCAAAGGCGACGACACCGGCCGCCTTTTCATCGGCCGGCTCCTCGCGGCAGCGGACCGCGGCGTGCGCGTCCGGTTGCTGCTCGACGACGCCAATTCGGTCGGCGGCGACCGCCGGGTCACGGCGCTCGCCGCGCACAAGAACATCGAGGTCCGGATGTTCAACCCGTTCCGCATCGGCGGCGGGTTCCAGCCGTTCCGCGCCGTGGACCTGGCGCTGGAGGCGCCGCGCGTGTCGCGCCGCATGCACAACAAGCTCCTCGCGATCGACAACGCCATTGCCGTGGCCGGCGGGCGCAACATCGGCGACGAGTATTTCAAGGGCAATCGCGCGTTCGAGTTCGGCGACTTCGACATTTTCGTCGCGGGCCCGGATGTCCGGCGGCTCGAGCGCAGCTTCGACGCCTACTGGAACAGCGACCTCTCCATCCCCGCGCAGGCGCTCGACAAGATCGACGACGCGGCGCTCGAGTCGTACCGCAAGGAGCTCGACGAGCACCAGGCGAAGATGGCGGACTCGGACTACGAGCGCCACACGCGCGAAGGCGACCCGCTGAAGACGATCATCGACGGCACCAAGCCGCTCGTGTACGCGCGAGCGCAGGTGATGTACGACAGCCCCGACAAGGCGAAGCCCGACGCCGAGGACGAGTTCGACGCCGCGCACGTGATGAAGCGCCTCGAGGAGGCGTGCCGGGCCACGCAGCGGGAGCTCATCGTCGTCACGCCGTACCTCGTGCCCGGGGCGAGCCAGATGGCGATGCTGCGCGAGCTGCGCAGCCGCAACGTGCGCGTGCGCATCCTCACCAACTCGCTGGCGTCGACCGACGTCCCGCTGGTTCACGCCGGCTATCGCAAGCGGCGCCTGCCGCTCGTCGAGATGGGCGTCGAGCTGTTCGAGGTCAAGCCGGAGCTCGATGCGCCGCAGGTCGGCCGCATGCGGCTCGTGTCGGATCCCGACGGGCGCTTCTCACTGCACGCCAAGGTGTTCGTGTTCGATCGCGAGCGCGTCTTCGTGGGATCGGCGAACTTCGACATGCGCTCGGCCCATCTCAACACCGAGATCGGCATCATCATCGACAGCCCTGAGCTCGCGCAGCAGGCCGTGAACCGCTTCGAGGCGATCACCATTGCGGCCAACAGCTACGCGGTGAAGCTCGCGACGAGCCTCGGCGAGCCGACGGTGCACTGGATCACCGAGCAGGACGGCAAGCGCGTCGAGCTCGATCACGAGCCCGGTGGCGAATTCTGGCGCGAGCTGCTGGTCGGCGCGGTGTCGATCCTGCCGATCGACGACCAGCTCTAGCAGGCCTTTTACTTCTTGGCGGTGTTCGAGGCGGGCGCGGGCTTGGCGTTCGTGTTGGACGCCGTCGCCGGCGTGGCATTCGCGCCCGCTTGCGGCGTCACGGTGATGCCCTTGGCCTTCTGCTCCGCGATGTAGCGCGCGGCGACGCGATCCTCGGCGCGCGCCTGCGCCTGCTTCGCGGCTTCGGCGGCTTGCGCGTCCTTGGCTTTCTTGGCCTCCGCGGCGGCCTTCTGCTCCTCCGTCATCGGCGGAGCCGGCGGCAACTTCGCCATCGCGACACCGAAGAGCGAGACGACGAGGCCTGCGGAAACGAGCGCGCGTAGGGTCGTGTTCATGGTCGCCACCTGTGGGAAGCTACGCGGGACGCGCCACCGGCGGGATCACGTCCCCGCTCGGCGGAATGCGCCCCGCCTTGACGTCGTTGTACCAGTACTCGTGATGCTCGCGCGCCCACGTCTCGTCGACGTACCCGTAGCGCATCGCGTCGTACGCGCCCACCATGCCGATGGTGCCGATGTAGATGTGGCCGAACGCGAGGATCAGCATGATCGTGGCGAACGTGATGTGGATGCCGTTCGCCCACTGCATGGTGTAGCGCGTCTGGTTGAAGTTCGGGAAGTCGAGCACGAGGCCGCTCGCGGCGACGACGCCGCCGATCAGCAGTACCATGAACCAGAAGATGAGCTTCTCGCCCGCGTTGAAGCGGTGCGACGGAACCTCGCGGCCGGACATCATGCCGCCGAAGTGGCGCAGCCACGTCCAGTCGTAGCGGCGCCAGAAGTTGTCGCGCACGAACGTCGAGAAGATCAGGAACAGGCACACCACGAACACCGGGCCGACGAAGTTGTGCACGTTCTTCGACAGGATCGCGAGCCACGAGAACAGCGTATAGCCGAACAGCGGCAGGAGCAGGTTCTTGCCGAAAAGGATGATCACCCCCGAGATCGCCAGCGCGACGAAGCAGATGGCCGTGGTCCAGTGGATGGTGCGCTCCCACAGCGTGAACCGCCGGATCAGGTTGCCCGTTGGCGGCGCATGCGTGGTGATCGGCCCGCGATAGAAGTAGAACGCCGCGATGGCGAGCAGCACCAGCACGAGCGCCCAGCCGCCCCATATCGAGAGGTCGCTGTTGCGAAGCGCGCGCCACGTCTGGCCGGTATCCTGGATGAGCACGTTCGTCTCGCGTCCCGGAAGGCTCGTGAACTGCGGCTGCCCCGAACGCACGATGTCCCAGACCGGCTTGTTGTTGAGCGGCTGGACCATCTGCTGCTGCTGTTGCGCCGTGGCCTCGTCCTCGACACCGTACGTGCCCTGCGGTTGCGACACGGGCGGCTGCGACGACGTCGTGGTCGACGGCTGCTGCGGTGCGGCGCCGGGCGGCTGCGCGCCGGCAACCGTCGCGACGGCAAAGCACAGCGCGATAGCGACGATGCGGGCCACGTGGACGATGCAGGAAGCCATGAGATGACCCTGGTTGATCAATGCACCCGCTTGTACTCGTTCTGCGCCTGGTTGCGGGTGTTGATCGCGTTCTCCCACTCCTGGCGATTGCCCTTGTATTGCGCGTCGTAGGGCGGCGAGTCGGGCTTGCCCTGGTAGGTGCCCTGCTTGTACGAGACGACTTGCGGACGCTCCCCGCATGCTGCGAGGCAGAATGCCGCGGCGGCCGCGAGGGCGACCGCGCAGGAACGAAGCATCACGATTTGGTTCCTCCCGGGGGCGGTGCGCCGGTGGCGGGCGTGTTCGGCGGAACGGGAATCCCCTGCGTGGCCGGCGTATTGGCAGGAAGCTTGTACGCCGTCGCCCAGCCCCATACCTCGCCGCCGCGGCCGCGATGCGTGACGCGCTCGCGATAGATGTCGGCGAGGACGTCGCCGTCGCCGCCCAGCAGCGCCTTGGTCGAGCACATCTCGGCGCACGCGGGGAGGCGCCCCTCGGACAGCCGGTTGCGCCCGTACTTGACGTACTCGGCCTGCGTTCCGTCGGGCTCCGGGCCGCCCGCGCAGAAGGTGCACTTGTCCATCTTGCCGCGCACGCCGAACGCGCCGGCCTGCGGGAATTGCGGGGCGCCGAACGGGCACGCGTAGAAGCAGTAGCCGCAACCGATGCAGAGGTCCTTGTCGTGCAGCACCACGCCTTCCTGGGTGTGGTAGAAGCAGTCGACCGGGCACACCGCCATGCACGGCGCGTCCGAGCAGTGCATGCACGCGACCGAAAGCGAGCGCTCGCCCGGCACGCCGTCGTTGATCGTGACCACGCGGCGGCGGTTCACGCCCCATGGAATCTCGTGCTCCTGCTTGCACGCGGTGACGCAGGCGTTGCACTCGATGCAGCGCTCAGCGTCGCACAGGAATTTCATTCGGGCCATGGTGTCCTCCGCGCCTTAGGCCGACTTGGCGACCTGGCAGAGCGTGGTCTTGGTTTCCTGCATCATCGTCACCGAGTCGTAACCGTACGTGGTCGCGGTGTTGACCGCCTCGCCGCGCACGATCGGTGCCGCGCCTTCCGGGTACCACTGCAACATGTCCTTGCCCTGCCACCATCCCGCGAAATGGAACGGCATGAACGTCGTGCCCTTGCCGACGCGCTCGGTGACCTGCGCCTTCACCTTGAGCTGCGCGCCGGTGGGCGACTGCACCCAGACGAACTCGCCGTCGCGGATGCCGCGGTCGTTCGCATCCGCCGGGTTGATCTCGACGAAGGCCTCCTGCTGCAACTCGGCGAGCCAGCGATTGCTGCGCGTCTCGTCGCCGCCGCCCTCGTACTCCACCAGCCGCCCGCTCGTCAGGATCAGCGGGAAGTGCTTGGAGACCTCCTTCTTGACGTTGTCCTGCTGCACGGTCTTGAAGAGCGTCGGGAGGCGCCAGAACGCAGCCTTGTCGTCATGCGTCGGGTACTTGGCCACGAGGTCCGGGCGCGGCGAGTAAAGCGGCTCGCGGTGCTGCGGGATGCCGTCGGGGAAGTTCCACACGATCGCGCGGGCCTTCGCGTTGCCCCACGGCCAGCAGCCGTGCTTCAGCGCGACGCGCTGGATGCCGCCGGACAGGTCCGTCTTCCAGTTCTTGCCCTCGGCCTTCTTCTTCTCGTCGTCGGTGAGGTCGTCCCACCAGCCCAGCTTCTTCAGCAGCACGTGGTCGAACTCGGGATACCCGGTGGTGAGCTCGCTGCCCTTGGGATACGAGCCGTCCTCGGCGAGCAGGTTGACGCCGTCGCGCTCGACGCCGAAGTTCGCGCGGAAGCAACCGCCGCCGTCCATGACGTGCTTCGATTCGTCGTACAGGTTCGGCGAGCCTGGATGCTTGATCGCCGCCGTGCCGTAGCACGGCCACGGCAGGCCGTAGTAGTCGCCGTCGCACGGACCGCCCTTGGCGCGCAGCGTCTTCACGTCGAACGTGTTCTGGTTCTTCATGTGCAGCTTCAGCCGCTCGGGCGACTGGCCGGTGTAGCCGATCGTCCAGTTCGATGCGTTGATCTCCTTCAGCATCGACTCCGGCGTCGGCTCGTCGAACTTGGCGTCGCCGTCGGGCTTCCAGATCTCGAGGTTCTTGACGAACTCCTTGTCCCAGCCGAATTTCTTGGCGAACGCATACATGATCGCCTGGTCGGTCTGCGACTCGAACAGGGGCGAGATGACGCGCTCGCGCCACTGGAGGGAGCGGTTCGACGCCGTGACGGATCCCGAGGTCTCGAGCTGCGTGCACGCGGGCAGCAGGTACACGCCGTCCTGCCGCACCATCGCGGCCATGGCCGCCGTGGCGGACGGATACGGATCGATCACGACCAGGGTGTCGAGCTTCTTCATGGCCTCGACCATTTCCTTGCCGCGGGTCTGGCTGTTCGGCGCATGGCCCCAATACACCACCGCGCGCAGGTTATTGTCCTGGTCGATGAGCTCGTTCTTCTCCATGACGCCGTCGATCCAGCGCGACACGGTCATGCCGGGCTTCTCCATCAGCGTCTTGCTGGCGTAGCGGCCCTTGATCCACTCGTAGTCGACGCCCCACACCGCCGCATAGTGCTTCCACGAGCCTTCGGCGAGGCCGTAGTAGCCGGGCAGCGAGTCGGGATTGGGGCCGACGTCGGTCGCGCCCTGCACGTTGTCGTGCCCGCGGAAGATGTTCGCACCGCCGCCCGACACGCCGATGTTGCCGAGGGCGAGCTGGAAGATGCACGACGCGCGCACCATCGCGTTCCCGATCGAGTGCTGCGTCTGGCCCATGCACCACACGACCGTCGACGGCCGGTTCTTCGCCATGAGCGTCGCGATCTTCAGCACCTCGGCCTCGGGCACGCCGCACACTTCCTCGACCTTGTCGGGCGTCCACTTGGCGAGGCACTCTTCGCGCACCTTGTCCATCCCGTACACGCGGTCGTGGATGTACTGCTTGTCCTCCCAACCGTTCTTGAAGATGTGGTGCAGCATGCCGAACAGGAACGGGATGTCGGTGCCCGAGCGGATGCGAACGTACTCGTCGGCCTTCGCGGCGGTGCGCGTGAAGCGTGGATCGACCACGATCATCTTCGCGCCGTTCTCCTTCGCGTGCAGCATGTGCAGCATGGACACCGGGTGCGCCTCGGCAGCGTTGCTGCCGATGTACAGCGCGCACTTCGTGTTGCCCATGTCGTTGTACGAGTTCGTCATCGCGCCGTAGCCCCACGTGTTCGCCACGCCGGCGACCGTGGTCGAATGGCAGATGCGCGCCTGGTGGTCGCAGTTGTTCGTGCCCCAGAACGACACGAACTTGCGCAGCATGTACGACTGCTCGTTGCTGTGCTTCGACGAGCCGATCCAGAACACCGCGTCGGGGCCCGAGTCCTGGCGCACCTTGAGCAGCCGATCGCCCACCTCGTTGATGGCGTCCGCCCAGCTCATGCGCTGCCACTTGCCGCCGACCAGCTTCATCGGCGTCTTCAGGCGGTGCGAGTTCTCGTGCTCGCCGTGCTCGCGGATGGCGGCGCCCTTGGCACAGTGCGCGCCGAGGTTGATGGGCGAGTCGAACACGGGCTCCTGGCGCACCCAAACGCCGTTGTCGACCACGGCGTCGATCGAGCAGCCCACCGAGCAGTGCGTGCAGACGGTGCGATGGACCTCGCGCTTGATGTTCGACGTATCGGCGGCGGCCTGCGCCTTGCCCATGGTGCCGTAGGGCAACTGGGTGGCGAGCGTGCCGAGGCCCGCCGCCAGCCCGGAGCGCTTCAGGAAGGTGCGGCGGTCCAGCGTGCCGGGCCGTGCACCCGCGCGGCGGGAAAGACGCGAGGGGGCTCGCGCTCCGTCAGCCTTGCGCTCGAGCAGCATGGTGATCTCCTTCGACCTCGCGGCGTCAGTGCCGCGCGGAGTCGTAGTAGTCGCGAACGTGGTCGGTGACGCGGTAGCCGCTCTTGTCGTCGGCAGGCGGCGTCTCGGCGGGCGCGACGGTGGCGCTCACGGTCGACGCGGCGCTGGCGGCGGCGGCGCCGGCGCCGGAGACGCCCAGTGCGAACAGGAAGCGCCGGCGGCGCGAATCAGGTGCGGCAATAGGAGCGCCGTTCGGGTTCGAACGGTCGCGCGAGGACGCGGGCATGGCGAATTCCTCCGACAAAGGCGAAATCGTGACCTTTGTTGTCATTCGATGGCGAACGAGTCACGTTCGAGCGCCAGGAAAACTTTGGTGCATTCTGCTACCCGGCGATAGTAGTTGGCAATAGAGTGAGCGTGTATTGCGGTGCAGCAACGATCGGCCCATCCGTCCAGCCAGCGCTCGAAAAACGTACGCTGCACTGCTACGTCCGCGGGTGCTGCATCGTCGTTACCCGCGATCAGGAAACGCATTGTTTCCAAAAGCGGCCCAAGATGGTCCTCCAGCAGCGTGGCGCCCGCGCGACGGCCGATTCCCATGGCCGCGAGGTCGCCCCGCAGCAGCGCGAGCGGCCGCTCGATCATGGGCTGCTCGATCCAATGCGATGCGTGCAGGTCGACCTCGCTGCGGCCCACGCCAATGAAAAGATCGGTGTATTCCTGCTCGGCAGCGTCGGCGTCCATGACCCCGCTGGCATCGGCGAGGCGGTTGAACGCCGCCGGCCACCCTGCGCCGACGTCGAGCGGCAGGCGGGGAGCGTCACCGAGTGCGCGCAGCAGGGCGCCATCGGGCGCCGCGCTGAACAGGCGCGCCAGCAACGCGTAAACATCCGCGCGCGCCTGTTCTTCCGCGGGCAGCGGCGCCCGCACGGTCGACATGCTCACAGATCGCGTATATCCACGCTGCGCTCGTTCTGCATCAGGTCGATGACGCGGCAATCGGCGCACATCCGCAGGCGGTCGAGCGCTCCGGGCGCCGCGAACATGGAGTGACCCGCGAGGCGGCCGAGCATCGCGTCGATCATCTTCTGCGTGCCGAGCGCCTTGCCGCACTTGATGCAGGCCGACATCCGGGCCTCGTTCAGAACCCGCGGGGTGCGCGCCTGCGGCGTGAGATCGAGCTGCGGCACGAGGCGGATCGCGTTTTCCGGGCACGTGGTCGCGCAAAGGCCGCATTGCACGCACTTGCTCTCGATGAAGCGCAGCTGCGGCGATTCCACGTTGTCGAGGAGCGCGCCTTCGGGACACGCGCCGACGCAGGCGAGGCACATCGTGCATGCGTCCTGGCTGACCTCGATGGCGCCGAACGGCGAGCCTGCGGCGAGCGGGATGCGCGTGCGCGGCACGGGCGCGTGCTGAGCGAGGTGACCGAGCGCGAGGTCGAGCGTCGTGCGCTTGTCCGACGTGAAGGCGAACGTGGCGGCGACGCGCGGAGCGAGCGCAACGGGCCATTGCCACAACGCGCGCTCGAGCTCGGCGTGACCGGCGCCGTCGAGCAGCCTGAAGTGCTCGCCCTGGTATCCGAGCGCGTCGGCGATCGTGTCGCCGAGCCGCATCTGGAACGCGAGCGCGTCCCGGTATTGCGGCGCTTCGCTGCCCGTCATCAGCACGGCGACCTGGCTTGCGCCGTGCGCCAGGGCAGCGAGCCAGACGTCGAGCCCCACGGAAGCGACGTGATGCACCTCCAAGGGAATCACGCGTGCGGGCAGGCCGCGCCCGTTGCGCGCGAGCCGCGCCAGCGCGTCGCGCCCGTCGGCCGCGTGGAGCAGGAGGCACGCATCGCGACCGCCCGCGCGGGCGTAGGTGGCGAGCAGCGTGCGAACGCGCTCGCCGAGGTCGCTCACCGCCGGAAAGGCATAGCTCAACGCGCCGGACGGACATACCGTGGCGCACGCGCCACAGCCCATGCAAAGGTGCGGCTCGACGCGAATCCCGTCGCCGTCGGGCGCGATGGCGCCGGTCGAGCACACCTCGATGCACAGCGAGCAGCCGGTCTTGCGCGAGCGGCTGTGAGCGCAGATCGACGCGCGGTAATCGAAATAGCGCGGCTTCTCGAACTCGCCCACGATCGACGCCAGTTCGGCCGCGACTTTCAGGGCCTCCCGCGGATCGCTGCCCGGCGCGAAATAGCCCTGCGGGGGCTGGTGCTGCGGAAACGGACGCGTGCCGGTGAGATCGAGCACCGCGTCGAACCGCTCGGAGCGCGCCGTGTCCTTGCGCGCGAAGTCGATCGCGCCGACCGTCGCGCACGCGCGCACGCACTCGCGATGATCTTTGCACCGTTCGAGGTCCACCTGGAACGTCGCGTCGATCGCGTGCTCGGGACACGCGTCGACGCATGCATTGCAGCGCGTGCAGCGATCGAGGTCGATCGGATTGACCTGTCGCCATTCGGCCTCGAATGCGCCGAGCCAGCCGGAGAGCTTCGCGAGCTCGCCGGAGTAGATGGGATACTCGCGGTGCAGCGGCAACGGTGCGTCGCCGCGCGAGGTCGCGAGCACGGTGACGGCCAGCGCGTCCTTGAACGCCTCCGCCCACGACAGCGCGCTCGCGGCCGGCCCTGCAATCAGCAGCTCGCCGCGCGAGGCGTACGACACGCGCGGCACCGCAGGCGGATCGGGCAACGCGGCAGCCGCGAGGAGCGCGGCGATCTTGGGCGTCGCGCCTCGTGCTTCCGCGGACCATCCCGCGGTCTCCCGAATGTTGACGAAGCGGATCGTGCGCGTCTTGGCGCCCTGCTCGGCGGCGTCGCCGAGGATCTGCTGCTCCTGCGTGCAGCACACGATCGCGTCGCCGTGCACGTCGTTCGCGAACTTGTGAAGGTCGTGCTGGCACATCGCGCGGTGGATCGGCAGCGCGCCGTCGCGGCCGATCGCGCGCGCGAGCGCCTCACCGTCGAGCGGCATGGTGGCATTGCAGGAACAGACGTGCAGGTCGTGGTCGTTCATGTCTCGTCGCGCGGGTCGGGGTGCGGCAGTGGTTCGGGCTCGAGCCGCCGCTCGCGCGGCTCGGAGACCTCGGACGCCTCGGATACCGCGGCGGCGTCGGACGCGCCGGCGATCGCTTCGTGCTCTGCGTCGCCGACCGGCACGTCTTCGACGACGCCTTCGGCGTTCACGCGCGTCGCCGGCGGCGAGAAGATGTAGCGCGCCGACACGAGGTCCTTGATCATCGAGGCCTCGAGCGGCGAGGCCTTGGTGTAATCGTCGATGTAGACGTCGAGTCCGTCCATCACGTTGAAGCGCGGGTCGCGCAACAGCTTGCGCAGCGCGGCACGCCGAACCGACTCATCGACCTGCGGGCGAAGGAACGCCGTGAAGTCGGAGTCGAAGGTGAGCGACTCCACGGGCGGCAGCTCGGCCGGGGGCGATGTCGCGACGACGGTCGATTGCGCGGGCTCGGCAGCAACCGGGAGCGACGATGCCGCGGGTGCCGCGGCAGCCGACGGCGTAGCATCCGGCGAGGCACGCAGTGCCTCGAGCTTGCGACGCGACCAGCGCGAAAGGAACCGCTCGGGCTTGCTCATGCCTTTTCGGGCCCCGACGCCAGTGGGTTGCGTCGCGACTTGCGGCGCGGCTCGGGCCGGTAGTGCGTGGCGATGAAAGGCCGCATCCATTGCGCGATCGACTCGGGCAGCGCGACGCCGTCGACCTGCTCGCCGGCGTCGAGAAAGCGCGCCGCCTCGTTGTAGCTCACCGTGGCCACCACGGGGCGCGCCGCGGGCTCGGCGTCGTCGAACATGCGCCACAGCACGAACACCTTCGGTTCCGGAGCGGTGAGGTTCAGGTAATAGCCTTCCGCTTCGCTTGGATGCAATTCGATCTCGCAACCGCCGCAGCGCCAGCGCGCGACCGGCGCGCCGCCGTCCAGGCGCTCGCACGGCGGTCGCTCTCCCGGCATCGTGACCGGAACGACCGCGGCCGGCTGCCATCGCTCGCTCGCCCAGCGGTTCTGGAGCGGCACGCGCTCCATGATGACGTCGACGGGAATTCGCGCCGCTTGCATGTGAAGAATCGGGCCGGCTCTCGGCAAATAGGTCATTCGGAGCCGGTGCGGACGATCATACACCGGCGTCATCGCACGCCTCGTGGGCCGCGTGTCGGGCGCCCGCTGCGCTTCGATGGCGCTTGTCACGGCGTCGACGAGACCCGACATTCCAAGGAGGCCGCATGGCCATGCCCGACCGGCATTGCGCGCGACGCGCACCGGCCCTCTGCTACCATTGATCGGCGAAATCCCATGCAGATGAAGACCATACCGCTCGTCGACGCGCGCAGCGCGCATCCTGCCCTGGCGGCGCCCGGCGCCGCGGCGGGCGGGCCGCCCGTCGACGCGCTCGGACGAGGATTGCACGACCTGCGCATCTCGGTCACGGACCGCTGCAATTTTCGCTGCGTCTATTGCATGCCGAAGGACGTATTCGGGCGCGACTACCCGTTCCTGCCTCACGCCGAGCTCCTCACGTTCGAGGAGATCACGCGCGTTGCGCGCGAGTTCGTGGCGCTCGGCGTTCGCAAGATTCGCCTCACCGGCGGAGAGCCGCTCCTGCGGCGCAATCTCGAGCGGCTGATCGAGATGCTGGCGCAGCTCGGCCGCGACGTCGACCTCACGCTGACCACCAACGGCGCGCTGCTCGCGCGCAAGGCGCGCGCGCTGCGCGATGCCGGCCTGCGTCGCGTCACGGTAAGCCTCGACGCGCTGGACGACGCGACGTTCCGCGCCATGAACGACGTGGACTTCCCGGTCGCGCGGGTGCTCGAAGGCATCGAAGCGGCGGCCGCGGCGGGGCTTGCGCCGCTCAAGATCAACGCCGTCGTGAAGCGCGGCCTGAACGAGGACGCGATCGTCCCGCTCGCGCGCCACTTCAAGGGTAGCGGCCACATCGTGCGCTTCATCGAGTACATGGACGTCGGCGCCACCAACGGCTGGCGCATGGACGACGTCGTGCCCGCGTCCGAGATCGTGCACAGGATCGGCGAAGTGTTTCCGCTCGCGCCGGCCGCTGCCAACTACAGCGGCGAGGTCGCCGAGCGCTGGCGCTACGCCGATGGCAGCGGCGAGATCGGCGTGATCGCGTCGGTGACGCAGGCGTTCTGCCGCGATTGCACGCGCGCCCGCCTGTCGACCGACGGCAAGGTCTATACCTGCCTCTTCGGCACGCGCGGCCATGACCTGCGCGCGCTGCTGCGCGGCGGCGCGAGCGACGAAGCGATCGCCGATGCCATCCACGCGCTGTGGACGCGGCGGGCCGACCGCTACTCGGAGATTCGCACGTTGCAGACGGCGCCGCTGCCGAAGGTGGAGATGAGCTACATCGGCGGCTAGCGCATGAACGCTCCGAATTCTCCCTACCGTCCGCTGCTGACCGACGCCGCGCGCCCCGCGACCTGCGACGTGCAGGCGATCGACGAGCATGGCGCGACGCGCACGGTGCCCATCGCAGGCGAGCATCCGCTGACGCTCTACGTCGACAAGCGCGAGCTCCTGACCATCATGACCCTCGGCGGCGCGCCCGAAGCGCTCGCCATCGGCTACCTGCGCAACCAGCGCCTCGTCGACTCGCTCGAGGACATCGTCGCGGTGCAGGTGGACTGGGAGACGAACTCGTGCGCGATCAGGACGCGCAACGGGCTCGCCGATCTCGATCTCAAGACTTCGCGGCGCACGAGCACGACGGGCTGCGGCCAGGGCACGGTGTTCGGCGATCTCATGCAGGAGATCGATTCGGTGCGATTGCCGGCCGGCGCGACGCTTACGCAGGCCGCGCTCTACGATCTCCTCGATCGCGTGCGCCACCACGAGACCATCTACAAGCAGGCCGGTGCGGTGCACGGCTGCGCGCTCGCGACGAACGACGGCGACCGCTCGCAGATCCTGCTGTTCGTCGAGGATGTCGGCCGCCACAACGCGGTCGACGCCATCGCGGGCCGCATGTGGCTCGATCGCCTCGAAGGCGGGGACAAGATCTTCTACACCACCGGACGCCTCACCTCGGAGATGGTGATCAAGGCGGCGCAGATGCGCATCCCGTTCCTGGTGTCGCGCTCGGGCCTCACCCAGATGGGCCATGACATCGCGCGCAAGGTCGGCATGACCATGATCGGGCGTGCCACCAATCGCCACTACCTGCTGTTCACCGGCGCCGAGCGCTTTCGAACGTGAGCGTCATTGCGCGCGACGCCGTCACCGGCGTGGTGCTGGCCGGGGGACAGGGTCGCCGAATGGGCGGCGTGGACAAGGGTCTGGTCGAACTGCGCGGGCGGCCGCTCGTGTCGTGGGTGATCGAACGTCTGGCACCGCAGACCGGCTCGCTGATCATCAACGCCAACCAGAACGTGGAGCGGTACGCGGCGTTCGGCTATCCCGTCGTACGCGACGCGCTGGAAGGCTTTGCCGGCCCCCTCGCGGGCTTGCACGCGGCGCTCGGCGCCGCGACCGGGGACTGGCTCGTGACCGCGCCGTGCGACTCGCCGTTTCTTCCCCTCGACCTGGTGGCCCGCCTGTGCGCAGCCGCGGCACTCGACGATGCCACGCTCGCGGTGGCACGCACGTTCGACCAGCCGCACCCGGTCTTCGCGCTGGTTCGCCGCGACGTGCATGCGCACCTCGAGCGATTCCTCGCGAACGGAGGACGCAAGATCGACGCGTGGTACGCCACGCTGCGCGTAACCGAGGTGCCGTTCGACGACGAGGCGGACGCCTTCCGCAACATCAACACCATCGCCGAGCTGGCGGCCGCCGGGCCGCGCTGAGCGGCGGATCTAGAATCATGCCTTTCGCCGTGCGCGTCGTCGCCCCATGAACGCTCCCAAGACCTTGCGCGAGCTCTCCTGCGCGGACGACTACGATCCGAACTCGATGCCGGTCGAGACCGCGCGCGCGCTCATCCGGCGCCACCTGACGCCGGTGACGGCGACCGAGCGCGTGCACGTTCGCCACGCGCTCGAGCGCGTGCTGGCCGAGGAGCTGACGTCGCCGTTCGACGTGCCGGGTCACGACAATTCCGCGGTCGACGGCTGGGCGGTGCGCTTCGCAGACCTGCCGCGCGAGGGCAGCGTTACGCTGCGCCGCGTCGGCGAGTCGTTCGCGGGCACGCCTTCGGCCTCGGCGCTGCGTCCCGGCGAGGCGATTCGAATCTTCACCGGCGGGGTGATGCCGCAAGGCGCGGACACGGTCGTCATGCAGGAGCGGGCGAGCGAAGCGCACGACACCGTCACGATCACCGCCGGCGCGGTGGGCAGGGCGGGCCAGAATCGCAGGCTCGCGGGCGAGGATCTGAAGCGCGGCGCGGTGGTATTCACCGCGGGCCAGCCGGTGCATGCCGCCGAGATCGGGATGCTCGCGTCGCTCGGCGTCAACGAAGTCTCGGTGTATCGCCGCCTGCGTGTCGCCTTCTTCTCCACGGGCGACGAGCTGCGCTCGATCGGCCAGCCGCTTCGCGCAGGCGAGATCTACGACAGCAACCGCTACACGCTGTACGGCATGCTGACGCGCCTCAACTGCGAAGTGCTCGACATGGGTGTGGTGCGCGACGACCCCGCCGCGCTGGAGCGCGCGCTCGCGACCGCTGCCGCGAGCGCCGACGTGGTCGTGACCTCGGGCGGCGTGTCGGTCGGCGAGGCCGACTTCGTGCGCGAGATCCTCGGTCGCATGGGCGAAGTGCTGTTCTGGAAGATCGCCATGAAGCCCGGCCGTCCGCTCGCGTACGGACGCGTCGGCAACGCGCACTTCTTCGGATTGCCCGGCAACCCGGTCGCGGTGATGGTCACGTTCTACCAGTTCGTTCGCGATGCGCTCATGGTGCTCCAGGGCCGTCGCGAGCTGCCCGTCGTGCCGACGTTCACGGCGCGCCTCGCGATGCCCGTTCGCAAGGCACCCGGACGCGTCGAGTTCCAGCGCGGCATCTTGTCCGCGGACGACCAAGGCGGCTACAGCGTGCGACCCACGGGGGACCAGGGCTCCGGCATCCTGTCTTCGATGTCGCGCGCGAACTGCTTCATCGTGCTGCCGCTCGAGTGCGGCAACGTCGAGGCCGGCGCGATGGTCGAGGTGCAGCTGCTCGAAGGTTTGATCTGACGCCCGCTTGCGGCTAGCATTCGCTCCGGGGCCTTTCGCAGACGCCCTGCTGCATCGACGAGCGTTCGTCCAAGCTCTGCGCCGAACCTCGCGGACAAGCCGTCCGCCAAGGAGGCGTTGCGATGCAGGACTCTCTCGATGCCGTCGCTCTCGACGCGCTGCGCGCCGACTTCCCGCCGCCGCAGATCGTGGACGTTCGCCGTGCCCAAACGGTCGCTGCCCATCCGGTGATCATCCCCGGCGCAGTCGTGCGCGACCCTCATGGACTGCTGGACTGGGCCACGCGGCTCGAATGGTGGCGACCGATCGTCGTGTACTGCGCCGAAGGCCACGAGCGCGGCTGCGACGCGGCGGCGACGCTTCGCGCGTGCGGCCACGAGGCGCGCACGCTCGAGGGCGGCCTCGCGGCGTGGGAAGCCGCGGGAAAGCCCATGGCCGCGTTACGGCCGCCGACGCGCTGGGTGACGCGTGAGCGGCCCAAGATCGACCGCATCGCGTGTCCCTGGCTGGTGCGCCGGTTCATCGATGCATCGGCCGAGTTCCATTACGTGCCGGCCGCGGACGTGAAGCGCTTCGCCGCCGAGCAAGGCGCCACGCCGTACGATGTGGCCGACGTCGCGTACGGCCATGTCGGCACGCAATGCACGTTCGACGCGTTCATCGCGCACCACGCGCTCGGCGCCGATCCCGCGCTCGCGCGGCTCGCGACCATCGTGCGCGGCGCCGACACGGCCGCGCACGAGCTTGCCGCCGAGGCAGCGGGTCTTCTCGCCGTGTCGCACGGCCTGTCGCGCATGATCGCCGACGATCACGCGATGCTGCACGGCGGCATGCTCGTCTACGATGCGCTGTACCTTTGGTGTCGCAGCGAGGCGGCTCGGGGCCGATGCACGCCATCGCGCGCCGCCGCGTGACGCTCGAGCCGGACGCCGCGGCGCCGCCGCGCGCGCCGTCGCTGCGCGAGGCATTGCGCTACTGGCTGCACCTCGGATGCATCAGCTTCGGCGGGCCCGCCGGCCAGATCGCGATCATGCACCGCGAGCTCGTGGAGCAGCGTCGCTGGATCTCGGAGGGACGATTCCTCCACGCGCTCAACTATTGCATGGTGCTGCCCGGCCCGGAGGCGCAGCAGCTCGCCACGTACATCGGCTGGCTGATGCACCGCACCGCCGGCGGCGTCGCCGCCGGCGCGCTCTTCGTGCTGCCGTCGCTCGTGGTGCTGAGCGCGCTGTCCTGGCTCTACGTCACGTACGGCAACGTGCCGCTCGTGGCCGCGGCGCTCTACGGCGTCAAGCCCGCCGTCGTCGCCATCGTGCTGCATGCCGCGTGGCGCATCGGCACGCGGGCCCTGCGCCACCCGCTGCTGTGGATGCTCGCCGCCGCGGCGTTCCTCGCGAGCTTCGCGTTCAACGTGCCGTTTCCCGTCATCGTGCTGTCGGCGGGTGTGGCAGGAGCGATCGGCGGAAAGCTCGTGCCCGCCGCGTTCGCGCGCAAGGCCGCGCGCGCCGGTGCGCGTCATCCGACCGGTCGCGCGCTCATCGACGACGACACGCCGACGCCGTCGCACGCGCGCTTCTCCACCGCGCGCCTCGCGCGCGTCGTCACCGTGTCGCTCGCGCTCTGGGCGACCGGGCTCGGCGCGCTGATCGCGCTGCAAGGCACCGACGGCACGCTGGTGCGGATGGGAACGTTCTTCACCAAGGCGGCGCTCCTCGGCTTCGGCGGCGCGTACGCCGTGCTGCCGTACGTCTATCAGGGTGCGGTCGAGACGTTCGGATGGGTCACCCCTGCGCAGATGATCGACGGCCTCGCCCTCGGCGAGACCACGCCGGGTCCGCTCATGATGATCGTGGCTTTCGTCGGCTATGTGGGTGCGCAAGGCCATGCACAGGCCGGCGCTCACGTCGGCCTCGCCGCCGGCATCGCCGGCGCATGCGTCGCGACCTTCTTCACGTTCCTGCCGTCGTTCTTCTTCATTCTCGCGGGCGGGCCCCTCGTCGAGCGCACGCACGGACAGGCGCGGTTCGTCGCGCCGCTCACCGGGATCACGGCCGCCGTGGTAGGGGTCATCGTCAACCTCGCGATGTTCTTCGCGCTGCACGTCTTCTGGCCGAACGGCGCGCTGCGCGCGCAACCCGACTACGTCGCGGTGATCGTCGGAATCGCGGCCGCGCTGGCGCTCTTTCGCTTACGCGTCGGCGTCATCCCGGTCATCGCCGGTGCCGCGGCCCTCGGGGCCGTGGCACGCTTCACGGGCCTCGCCTAGTAGGCGCGCGCGACGATCGCGCGGTCGAGCTCGCGCAGACGCCGCTCGAGATCGGCGAGATCCGTCGATTGCGCGAGCCGCGCCTCGATGTCCTTCTGGCGCTGCTTCCAGGTCCACCGGTCGAGGCGGTCGAGCAACCCGAGCCGCGGCGCCGTTTTCGGATCCGCGGCGGGTCGCCGCAGCGCTTCGCTCACGAGGAAGGCCAGATGGCCCAGAGGACTGTTGCGGTAAGGTAGATGACGGGTCGTCATGCGATTCTCCTAGGCGCCGGGTCGGGCGCGGTGTACCGAGGCGCAGTTTTGCTGCGCCGCACAATTGCAATATCGGTGCGCGGGCGGCGCAGGTCAAATCGGCATTTGCGATGCCGCGCATCAGGATGGATGATCGCCACGGTCTGTTGATCGCAGAGGCCGCGCCGACGAATCGCCGCCGGCGCGGTCGAAGTCGGTAAGGTTCGGGTCGGGCGTCCGACTCAACGGAACATGCATCGGAGGAACATCATGAATCGCCGTTCGATCCTGCGCGCGCTGGGCGCGTGTGTTGTGGCCGGGGGCGCCGCCAACGCAGCCTCCAAGGGCGCGCCACCGAAGGACGTGACCGCCCTTCAGCGCAACTGGCGCAGCCTGCTAGCCAAGGACGCCACGGTGGCGGCGGACGCCACGCCGGTGACGCTGTCCGACGCGGCCTGGCGCAAGCTTCTCGCGGACGACAGCTACGACGTGCTGCGACACGAAGGCACCGAGCGTCCGTTCACGAGCCCGCTCAACAACGAGCATCGCCCGGGCGTGTTCGTCTGCGCCGGCTGCTCCCTGCCGCTTTTCACCTCGGAGATGAAATTCGACAGCGGCACCGGCTGGCCGAGCTTCTTCACGACCATTCCGGGCGCGTTCGGGACCAAGAGCGACCACCTGCTGATCATGGAGCGCACCGAGTACCACTGCGCGAAGTGCGGCGGCCATCACGGGCACATTTTCGACGACGGGCCGCCGCCGACCGGCCTGCGCTATTGCAACAACGGCGTCGCGTTGCGGTTCATCCCGTTCAAGGCTTGACGCGCGCTGCGACGCGCACCAGTTTGCCGGGCGCGGCACGGACCGCTACGCTCGGCGGGTGATCCGTCTCTCCGACATCCGCAAGACATTCGGCGGCGCCTCGCGTCGCGTCGTGCTCGACGGACTCTCGCTTCACGTCGAAGCGGGTGAGTTCATCGCCGTGCGCGGCGAGTCGGGCGTCGGCAAATCGACGTTGCTGAACTTGATCGCCGGCCTCGATCGTCCCGACGCCGGCTCGGTGGTGGTAGCCGGCGTCGATCTGGCGCCGCTCGACGACGACGCCTTGACGCGCCTTCGACGCGAGCGGATCGGATTCGTTTTCCAGGCGTTCCACATCCTCCCGTATCTCACGGTCGCGCAGAACGTCGCGCTGCCGCTGGTGCTCAACGGCCGGCGCGCGGCCGGCGAAGAAGGACGCGTGCTCGAGATGCTGGAAGGCGTCGCGCTGGCCGATCGCGCCGAGAGCGCGCCGCGCGAGCTCTCGGGCGGCGAGCTCCAGCGCGTGGCGATTGCGCGCGCGCTGGTGCATCGGCCGGCGATCGTGCTCGCCGACGAGCCGACCGGCAACCTCGATCCTGCGAGCGCCGCGGAGGTCATCGAGCTGCTCCGTCTCGCCGTGAAGCAGCAGGGCGCAACGGCAATCCTGGTGACGCACTCGCCGGTCGCGGCCGCGAGCGCCGATCGCGTGCTGGTGATGCGCGCGGACGGCATGGTCGACGCCGGCAATGCACGCTGACCCCGCGCTCACGCGGGTCAGCCTCGCCCGCGCGACGCTCGGCGGCTTCGCGGCGTTCCCCGGCACGACGGGCCGCGCCCTGGTCGCCGTGTGCGCGGTGGCGCTCGGCGTTGCGCTCGGCTTTGCGGTGCAGCTCATCAATCACACCGCAGTCAGCGAATTCAACGCGGCGTTCGCGACCCTTTCGGGCGACGCTGACCTGCAGGTACAGGGCGGGCGTTCCGGATTCCCCGAGGAACTGTATCCGCGGCTTGCGCGCGACGCCGCGGTCGCCGTGGCGAGCCCGGTGCTGCAATTGGAGGCGACGTTGCCCGGCGCGGACGAGACGCTCACGCTGATCGGCATCGACGTGCTGCGCGCCGCGGCCGTCACGCCCGGCCTGGTGGGCGAGGTGCAGGACCGCTTCGACGCGCTGCGTCCTGACACGGTCTTTCTGACGCCCGCCGCGCTGGCGTCGCTCGCGCGGCGCCGCGGCGACACGCTGACGCTGCAGAACGGGCTCGACCCCGTCGAGCTTCGCATCGCGGGCGTGGTGCACGGCAACGGCGAGGCGCGAATGGGCGTCATGGACATCGGCGGCATGCAGGATCGCTTCGCTCGAGCCGGGCGCATCACGCGCATCGACCTGCGCCTGCGACCCGGCTTCGACGTGAAGCGCACGCGCGAGCGGCTGGCGCGCATGATGCCGGCGGGCGTGAGCGTCGTTTCGCCGCGCAGCAACGCCGAGTCGACGGAGCGTCTCACCCGCGCCTACCGCGTCAACCTCGACGTGCTCGCGCTGGTGGCGCTTTTCACCGGCGCGCTGCTCGTGTTCTCGACGCAGGCGCTTGCGGTGCTGAGGCGCCGCGTGCCATTCGCGGTGCTGCGCAGCCTCGGGCTCACGCGCGGCGCACTGATGCGCCTCGTCGTGCGCGAAGGCGCCGTGCTCGGCGTGCTGGGCGCCCTCGCCGGCCTTGCGCTCGGCTTCGCCATCGCCACGCTGGCCACGCGCTGGTTCGGCCTCGATCTCGGCGCGGGCTTCTTTCGCGGGCGTGCGCCGGGCATCGCCATGGACTGGACGGGTGCTGCGCTGTTCGGCGCGTGCGGCGTCGCGGCCGCCATGCTCGGCAGCGTCGCGCCGGCGCGCGATGCCGCGCGCGCGCCCCCGGCCCTTGCGCTGAAGGCGGGCGACGTCGACGTCGAATGGGGGCGCGGCCGCTCGGTGTGGCTCGGTGTGGCGGCCTGCGTCGCGGGTGCAGGCGCGACGCTGCTGCCTCCCGTGCACGACTTGCCGTTGTTCGGCTATCTCGCGATCGCGCTCCTGCTCCTCGGTACGCTCGGCCTGTTGCCGGCGCTTTCGGCCCTCCTGCTCGCGGGGGTGCCGCGACCGCGCGCGCCGGCGGTAGCCCTTGCGCTCGCGCAAATCCGCCACACGCCCGCGCAATCCACGCTGAGCCTCGCCGCGATGGTCGCGGGCGTCTCGCTCATGGCGGCGATGGCGATCATGGTCGCGTCGTTCCGCGGCTCGCTCGAGACCTGGCTGGACGAGGTGCTGCCCGCGGACCTCTACGTGCGCGCCGGCGCGGGCAGCGATACCGCGTACCTGACGCCGCCGCTGCAAGCGCAACTCGAGCGCGTGCCGGGGGTGGCTCGCGTCGAGTTCCTGCGCGCGACATCGCTCGCGCTCGACGACGACGCGCGTCGCGTGACGCTGCTCGCGCGCGACATCGACCCCCATCGTCCGATGGACAGGCTCGCGCTGATCGGTCCGACGGTGACGCCGGGAGCCAACGACCCGCCACCGGCGTGGGTGAGCGAGGCGGCCGCGGACCGTTTCGGATGGCACGTGGGCGAGACGATCCGTCTGCCGCTGGCGGAGCGCCTCGAGCCGTTCACGGTCGCCGGTGTGTGGCGCGATTACGCGCGACAGCAGGGCGCCATCGTGGTCGAGCGCGCGCTGTACACCCGGCTCACGGGGGACGCCTGGGTGAACGACGCGGCCGTGTGGCTCGCACGCGACGCGCGCGCCGCGGACATCGAGCGCGCGCTTCGCGCGTTGCCCGGGGGCGATCGCGTCGATGTAGCGACACCCGGAGAGCTTCGCGCCGTCTCGCTGCGCATCTTCGATCGCACCTTCGCCGTCACCTACGCGCTCGAGGCCGTCGCGGTGCTCATCGGACTGACCGGGCTGTCCTCCGCCTTCGGTGCGCTGGTACTGCGACGCCGCCGCGAGTTCGGCGTGCTGCGCCACCTCGGGCTCACGCGCCGGCAGATCGGCACCATGCTCGCGACGGCCGGCCTGTTGCTCGCCGGCGTAGGCGCCGTCGTGGGCATCGCGCTCGGCTTCGTCATCGCGCTCATCCTCATCCATGTCGTGAACCGGCAATCGTTCCACTGGAGCATGGACCTCGCGATTCCGTGGGTCGGCCTCGCGGCGCTGGCGGCGGCCCTGCTCGCGCTCGCGACGGTCACCGCATGGTTGTCGGGACGCGCCGCGATGCGCGACGACGTCGTGCGCGCGGTCAAGGACGATTGGTGAAGCGGCGCACGTTCGTCCTCGCCGGCGTCGGCACGCTGGCCTCGCCGTGGGCGGCCGCGGACGTCGACTTCGGACGTGTCGCGCCGCGCGCGCTCGTGTTCCCGAAGGACCACGGCAGCCATCCCGACTTTCGCACCGAGTGGTGGTACATCACGGGGTGGACGCGCGATCGCGACGGCGTCGAGCGCGGCGTGCAGGTCACCTTCTTTCGCTCACGGCCCGGCGTCGCCGAGGGCGAGCGCAGCGCCTTCGCACCCGTTCAGATCCTCTTCGCGCACGCCGCGCTCGCGGATCCGGCGTTGCAGCGGCTGCGACACGACCAGCGCGCGGCGCGCGCGGCATTCGGGCTCGCCGCCGCAGCGACCGATACGACCAACGTGGTCATCGACGACTGGTCGCTGGTCCTCGACGGCGACGTCTATCGCACCCGAATTCCGGCGCGCGAGTTCGCGCTCGATCTCGCGTTTCGCGCAACGTCCGCGCCCCTCCTGCAGGGCGATAACGGCGTGAGCCGCAAGGGGCCGCTCGTCGATCAGGCGAGCTACTACTACAGCCGCCCTCACCTTGCGGTGAGCGGCTCGTTGACGTTCGAAGGCCGCGCGCACGCGGTCGAAGGAACCGCCTGGCTCGACCACGAGTGGTCGAGCGACTATCTCGCGGCCGACGCGCGCGGCTGGGACTGGATGGGCGTCGACTTCGACGACGGCAGCGCGCTCATGGCGTTTCGCATTCGCGACGGGCGCGGCAGCCGCTTCTGGGCCGCCGCCACGCTGCAGCGGCGCGACGGCTCGACGCAGCGCTTCGGGGTGCTCGAGGTGGTGTTCGAGCCGCTCCACCGGTGGCGATCGCCGCGCACGGGAATCGAGTACCCGGTCGCGATGCGCGTTCGCGCCGGCGATCTCGACGTGACGCTCGAGCCGCTGTTCGACGACCAGGAGCTCGACGCGCGCGCGAGCGTGGGAACCGTGTACTGGGAAGGCGCGGTGCGCGCGACGATCGCCGGCGGGCCGGCGGGCCGCGGCTACCTCGAGCTCACCGGCTACGGCGATCCGCTGAAGCTGTAGCGAGGCGCCTCAGCGCCGCGTCGCGGAGAACACGCCCGGCACGTCGCGCACGAGCGCCAGCGCGCGCGTGAGCTGCGCGACGCTCGCGACCTCCATCGTGAACGCCATGCGCGCCTGATGGTGCCTCGTCAGCGTGTTGACCGCCGTGACGTTGATCTTCTCGCGCGACAGCACTTCGGAAATATCGCGCAGCAGCCCCTGACGATCGGTCGCCTCGACCACGATGTCGACCGGGAAGACCTCGTCGCGCTGCGCGCCCCAGCTCGCCTCGATCAGGCGCTCGGGCTCGCGCGCGAGCATGCGCGCGACGTTGCTGCAGCTGCGGCGGTGAATGGTGATGCCCTTGCCGCGCGTGACGAAGCCGACGATGGGATCGGGTGGCGCGGGCTTGCAGCAGCGCGCGAGTCCGGTCATGAGCCGGTCGACACCGACGACCAGGATCCCGCTGCCCGAGCCCGCGGCGCGGCTGCGCCGCGTCACGACCTCCGGCTCGGACGACGGCTGCGCCGGGAGCGCCGGCTGCGCCACCGCCTGAATGGCGCTCTGGACCGTCCGGCTGTTGATCTCGTCGCGCGCGTACGCAGCGAAGAAGTCGTCCGCCTTGTCGAAGCCCGCCTTGGCGGCCACGGCATCGAGCTTGAGCGCCGTCTGGCCGAGCCGCGCGAGCTCGCGCTCGACGAGCGCGCGGCCCTGCGCCACCGTTTCCTCGTGCTGCTGCGCCTTGAACCATTGGCGCACCTTGGCGCGCGCACGATGGCTGTGCACGTAGCCGAGCTCGGGGTTGAGCCAGTCGCGCGAAGGCCCGCCCTGCTTCGCGGCGACGATCTCGACTCGCTGGCCGTTGGCGAGCTCGTAATTGAGCGGCACCATCTGGCCGTCGACGCGCGCGCCGCGGCACCGATGGCCGAGCGTGGTGTGCACGGCGTACGCGAAGTCGACCGGCGTCGCGCCGCGCGGCAGGTCGATCACCTTGCCCTGCGGCGTCAGCACGTAGATCGAGTCGGTGAAGAGGCTGCTGCGAAACCCCGAAAGGAGATCGCCGGCGTCGGCGACCGCGTCCTTCCAGTCGAGGATCTGGCGCAGCCACGCGATCTTCTCGTCGAAGCGCGGGTCGCGTCGCGCATCGGCGCCGCCCTCCTTGTAGCGCCAGTGCGCGGCCACGCCGTACTCCGAGTGCTGGTGCATCTCGCGCGTGCGGATCTGCACCTCGAGCGGCTTGCCCTCGGGCCCGATCACCGCCGTGTGGAGCGAGCGATAGTCGTTGGCCTTGGGACGCGCGATGTAGTCGTCGAACTCCCGCGCGAGCGGCGTCCACAGGTGATGCACCACGCCGAGCGCGGTGTAGCAGTCGCGCACGGAATCGACGAGGATGCGCACCGCGCGGATGTCGTACAGCGCGTCGATGGTCGTCTGCTTGCGCCGCATCTTGTTCCAGATGCTGTAGATGTGCTTGGGGCGGCCCGTGATCTCCGCCGCCAGGCCGGAGGCCTCGAGCTCGCGCTGCAAGGTGGCGATGACGTCGTCGATGTAGCGCTCGCGATCGACGCGGCGCTCGTCGATCAGCTTCGCGATGCGCTTGTATTCGGCAGGCTCGAGCATGCGCAGGCAGAGATCCTCGAGCTCCCACTTGAGCTGCCACACGCCGAGGCGATTGGCGAGCGGCGCGTACAGCTCGAGCGCTTCACGCGCGTCGTCGCGCCCCGCGTCCGCGCTGCCGGCCGCGAGCCAGCGCAGCGCCTGCGTGCGCTCGGCGAGCTTGACCAGCACGACGCGTATGTCGTCGACCATCGCGAGGAGCATCTTGCGGAGGTTTTCGGTCTGCGCCGACTGCTCCTCACGAGTGGCGAGCGTCGCATGCGCCCGGATCGCGCCCATTCGCGCGACACCGGCCACGAGCGTCGTGACGTCGCCGCCGAACCGCGCGGTCAGCTCGTCGGCGTCGAATGCGCCCACGACCGGCAGCCCGAGGAGCACGCCGGCGACCAGGCAATCGAGATCGAGCCGGATCGCCGCAAGGATGGAAGCCGTGCCGAGCGCACGCTCCATGACCGGCTCCCCGTCGGGCATGCGCGCGTCCGCGTAACGCCCGCGCGCGAAATCGATGGCGCCCGCCAGCGTCGCGCGCGCCGGCGCGCCGTACGCGGACGCCAGGGAATCGAGCCAGGCCGCCACCGCCTGCGGCGCGGCGGCTTGCGGCGCAGCATGCAATATGGCAACCATGGGTCATTATATCGGCGGCCCGCGCCAGGGCCGCCGCGCAGCGGGCCGACGCCGCCGTACATTGACCCGCACGCGCAAAACTTCAATACTGCCGTCCCACCGGCCCCCGCCGCGCTTCGCCCGGCGCAGCGACGCGAAGATCGGAACCATCCCACGTCGACGTCCCGTCAGGAGGAGGTTCAATGGAATCGCGCTTCGGAAGCACGCTTTGCCGTGTGCTCGCAGTCGGCTTCGCCGCGCTGTTCGCGGCCGCCGCGCACGGCCAGGCCCGCACGTTCAGCTTCGCTTACGACCAGCCCACCACCACCGCGTACGGCATCGCGGGCAACATCTTCGACGCCAAGCTGAAGGAGTTGTCGAAGGGCACCATGAGCATCAACCAGTTCCCCGGCGGCCAGCTCGGCCAGGAGCCGCAGCTCCTCCAGAAGCTGCGATCGGGCGACATCGACTTCGTCATCACGTCGACCGCGAACGCGTCGACCGTGGCGCCGCAGGCCGGGGTGTTCTCGCTGCACTTCATCTTCCGCGACCAGGATCACCTGCAGAAGGTGCTGGCCGATCCCGCGATCACGGAGGAGTTTCGCGCGATGGTGAGGGACTCGGTGCAGGGGGCGCACGTGCTCGGCCTCCTCACCATGGGCATGCGCGACATGTACAGCAAGAAGGAAGTGCATTCCATCGACGACGTCAAGGGCATGAAGGTGCGCGTGCAGGCGACCAAGACGGAGGACACGCTGTTCCCGGCCTACGGGGCGCAGACGGTGCACATGCCGTTCGGCGACGTCTACACGTCGCTGCAGACCGGTGTGGTCAACGTGGCGGAGAACGGCATCAACGTGTATCTCGCCAACAAGCACTACGAGGTCGCGCCGATCCTGTCCATGACCGAGCACGAGGCGAACAACAATTGCCTCTGGGTGAGCGACAAGACCTGGAACAGCCTGACACCCGAGCAGCAGCAATGGGTTCAGGCTGCAGCCACGGAAGTGAGCCGGCGCGAGCCGGCGATGGCCCTGAAGCTCGAGGCCGATTCGGCCGCCAAGCTGAAGACGATGGGCGTGAAGATCGTCGACGGCGTCGACAAGTCCGGGTTCGTGAAGGCCGCGCAACCGGTGCAGGACCAGCTCGCCGCCGAGCTGGGCCCGCACGCGGTGAAGCTGCTGAAGATGGTCCGCGACGTCAAGTAGGCAGCTTCGCATGGCGTGGCGCCGGCGCGCGGCTCCCCACCGCGCGCCACGCCCGCGCTGCGTCTTCGTAATGCGACCCCGAGGACCGAATGGCCGACAGCCGCGCCCTGATCCTTGACCGGCACCGACATCTGAAGTGGAAGTGGCTCGACCCGCTGGAGGCCGGCCTCATGGTCCTCTGCGGGCTGAGCATCGGCATGTTCACCCTCACCGTCCTGTGCGACGTGGTCACGCGCACCATCGGCGCGCCGTGGCTGTGGCTGCAACAGGTGACCACCGCGTTCTTCGCCTGGGGCGTGTTCATCGGCATGGCCGCCGCGACGCGGCGGCTCGATCACTTCTACCTGACCGAGATCACCAAGCGCATGACCGGCAAGCCGCGCAACGCGATCGAGATCGTGAACCGCGTCGTGGTGCTCCTCGTGGCGATCGCCATGGTCATCTTCGGCTGGCAGAACGCGCTCCTCGACCTCGGCAGCTTTCGCATGCCGTCGCTCATTCCGCTGACGGTGTACACCGCGATCGTGCCGATCGCGGGCGTGCTGGTCGCGTTGTTCACCGTCGAGCAGCTCGTGAACGGCTGGCGCCACGGCTTCGCGGGCCCCGAGGACAGCGACGACATCCGGGAGACGCTGCTATGACGGCCGGTGGTGTGCTCCTCCTGATGACGCTCCTCTTCCTGACCTTCGGCTACATGGGCGTGCCGGTCACGTTCGCGCTCATCGCGGGCGTCCTGGTCGCGACGTTCTTCACGCCGATCAGCATGCAGTCGATGATCGGCCAGCTCTTCCACGGCATCGACGCCGAGACGCTCCTCGCCGTCCCGTTCTTCCTGCTGGTCGGCGAGCTGATGGCGGCGTCCGACGTCGCCACGCGCATGATCCGGCTGTCGCAGACGCTCGTGGGTCACCTGCGCGGGGGGCTCGCGCAGGTCGTCACGGTCTTCAGCATGTTCTTCGCCGGGATCTCCGGCTCGTCCGTGGCGGACGTCGCGGTGCTCACGCGCACGATCGCGCACGACATGAAGCGCGAAGGCTACGACCGCGCGTTCACCGCAGCGCTGATCGCCTCGGCGTCGACCATGGCGAACCTCATTCCGCCGAGCATCATGGCGGTCGTGTACGGTGCGACTGGCGACGTATCGATCGGCGGGCTGTTCCTCGCCGGCGTCGTGCCGGGCGTGCTGGTCGGCATCGGGCTCATGGTCTACAGCTACTTCTTCGGCCCGGTCGGCGTCATGAAGAAGCGGTCGTCGCTGACCGAAGTCATCGTGGCGGCGCGCGGCTCCGCCCTGCCCCTCGTGATTCCCGTGATCATCATGGGCGGCATCCTGTCCGGCTGGTTCACGCCGACCGAGGCGGGCATGGTGGCGGCCGTCTACATCGTCGTCGTGCTGATTCCGATCATCAACGCGCGCCACATCCGCGAGCTGCCGCGCGATTTCATGTACGCGGGGTTGCTGTACTCGCTGCCGATGGGCGCGGTGGCCGGCGCATCGGCGTTCGGGTGGGTGGTTGCCTTCCTGCGCGGGCCCGACATCGTCGCCAACTACATCACGGCGTTCGCGGGCAACGACGGCGCCACGATCATGTTCCTGCTCGTCGTGCTGTTCGTCATCGTCGGCGACTTCATCGACGCGGTCCCTGCGATCATCATCTTCATGCCGATCATCCGCAAGCTCGCCGAAGTCGGCAACATCAACCCCCTGCACATGGGCGTGGTGATCGTGACGACCCTGGTGTTCGGACTCATCACGCCGCCGTACGGCCTGTCGCTGCTGGTCGCCTCGAAGTACGTCGGCGTAGGATTCGGCAAGGCCGTGGTCCGCTCGCTGCCGCTCTACATCGTCTTCTTCCTCACGATCGCGTTCACGGTGACGTTCCCGAAGGTCGTGCTCTGGCTGCCCAAGCAGTTCCTGCCCGAGTCGGTCGGTTGCTTCAGGAGTCCCTCGGGGACCGGATACATCTGTCCTCCCTAGCGCAAAGGCCCGCCATGCATGCGCGTGTTTCCTCCCGCTGGCCGTTCGAAGCGCGCCCGCTGTCGCCGAATCTCGGCGCGTCGATCCACGGCGTCACGCTCGCCGACGAGCTCGACGATACGGTCTTCCGCGCGCTGTACGAGGCGTTCCTGCGCCATCAGGTGCTTCTCTTTCCCGCGCAGGACGTGCCGCCCGGGCGCCAGGTGGCGCTCGCGCGCCGCTTCGGCGAAGTGCAGGTCCACGTGATGAACCAGTACCACGCGGACGGCTATCCCGAGCTCTACCGGCTGTCGAATCTCGACGAGCACGGCAGGCCTAACGGTCGCCATCCCGACAAGGGAACGCTCGCGTGGCACACCGACGGCTCGTGGCAGCGCCGCAGCGGTCACGCGACGATCATCTACGGCGAGGTGATGCCGAGGGTCGGCGGCGAGACGCACTTCGCCGACATGTACGGCGCATACGAGCGTCTTTCGCCCCGGTGGAAGTCGCGCATCGCCGGCCTGCGTGCCGTGCACAACCTCGACTTCTCGCGCACGCGCCGTCACGGCGAGGATCCGATGACGGAAGACCAGAAGCGCGCGGTGCCGCCCGTCGACCATCCGATCGTCCGCACGCATCCCGAGACGCATCGCAAGTGCCTTTTCCTCGGCGATCACGCGGAGTACGTCGTCGGCCTGCCGTACGGCGAAGGCCGCGCGCTGATCGAGGAGCTCAATGCCCTCGCGATCCATCCCGATCTCGTGTACGAGCATCGCTGGACGCGGGGCGAGCTCATCGTGTGGGACAACCGCTGCGTGCAGCATCGCGCGACGGCGTACGACCCCGCGAAGGAAGGCCGCGTCATCCGCCGCTGCACGGTCATCGGCGACGTTCCGGTCTAGCGGCGCACCCCGGCGAGAACCACGAGACCCTCGGGCAGCGTCTCCTCGCCGAACGCCGGGCGAACCGACGCGTCGACGCCTTCCTCGCGCAGGATGGCGATCGCCCGGTCCGCCTCGAACAGGACGTTTCGATGATGCTCGTCGGTGCGGCGCCATGCGTCGTCGACGCGGCGAAACACCGTGATGTCGCGATCGAAGCGCTCGGGACGCGGACGCGAATAGCGCGTGACGATGACCCAGTCGTCGTGCACCTGCGCGTGAAGCGGCGAAGCATCGCGCTGCGCGGCGAAGCGCTCGGTGAGAAGATCGATGGCGAGGAGACCTCCCGGCGCCACCGCCCGCGCGAGGTCACGCAAAGCCTTGGTGATGTCGTCGGGCGTATCGAGATAATTCAGCACGTGGCCCGTCGACACGACGGCGTCGGCCTGCGGCAGAACGTGCGGCAGCCGGACGACCTCGAACGTCGCGCCGGGAGCCTGCGCCCGCGCGAGGTCGATCATCGCGGGCGACGCATCGACGCCCTGCACGGCAAAGCCGGTGCCGAGCAGCTTGCGCGCGAGCCGGCCGCTGCCGCAGCCCACGTCGAGCACGTGCGCATTCGGAATCCCGTGGGCGCGCAGGAGCGCAACGAGCCCGGCCGCGGTGCGCTCGACGTGTTGCGAGTAGCCCGTGTGATGCACGAACGCAAGGTCCGTGCCGTAATAGGCTTCCTGCACCATGATGGGTCAACACTACCACTGGCCCGGTGAGGCCGCCGGGCCAGGCCGAAGGCGAAGTCGCGCATTGTGTCGATTTCGCGTCGTGCCGTTCGTCTACGATATGGCGAGGGCACGCGGCGGTGCCCCGCCATTTCCATAACCGACATTGGAGAACGACATGCGATTCATGGTCATGGTGAAGGCAACCCAGGATTCGGAGGCGGGCGTGATGCCGGACCACAAGCTGCTCGCGGACATGGGCCGCTTCAACGAGGAGCTCGTCAAGGCCGGCGTGATGCTGAGCGGCGATGGTCTGAAGCCGAGCTCGCAAGGGGCGCGCGTCCGCTTCTCGGGGCCCAAGCGCACGGTAGTCGACGGTCCGTTCGCCGAGACGAAGGAGCTCGTTGCCGGCTTCTGGATCTGGCAGTGCCAGTCGCTCGAGGAAGCGGTCGAGTGGGTGAAGCGCTGTCCCAATCCCTTCACCAACCAGGAGTCCGAGATCGAGATCCGCCCGTTCTACGAGGCGGAGGATTTCGGCAAGGACTTCACCCCGGAGCTACGCGAGCAGGAGGAGCGCGTGCGCGCGCAAGCGGCCGAGCTCGCGAAGGGCCGCAAGTAGCACAGGGGAAGCCGCTGAGATGCCCGAGCAGGTTGCCGAATCGATCGACGCGATCTACCGCACGGAGTCGCGGCGCGTCTTCGCAACGCTGGTCCGCATGCTCGGCGACTTCGATCTCGCCGAAGAGGCGTTGCACGACGCCTTCCGGGCCGCGCTCGAACAGTGGCCGCGCGAAGGCGTGCCGGCCAATCCGCGGGCGTGGCTCGTGTCCGCGGGCCGCTTCAAGGCCATCGACGGCATCCGCCGGCAGCGGCGGTTCGAGGCCCTCGACGAGGAAGCGGCCGAGGCGATCCCGGACGAGCGCGACACGATCGAGGGCGACGACATCGAGGACGATCGCCTGCGCCTCATCTTCACGTGCTGCCACCCCGCGCTCGCGTCGGATGCCCAGGTCGCGCTGACGCTGCGCGAAGTGTGCGGCCTGACGACGGAGGCCATCGCGCAGGCATTCCTCACCGGTGCCCCGACGCTCGCCCAGCGCATCGTGCGCGCGAAATCGAAGATCCGCGATGCGCGCATTCCCTATCAGGTGCCGTCCACCGAGGAGCTGCCCCAGCGCCTGGACAACGTCCTGCGCGTGGTCTATCTCGTGTTCAACGAGGGCTATTCGGCGTCGTCGGGCGCGTCGGTAACGCGCGTCGACCTGTCCGGCGAGGCGATCCGCGTCGGGCGCCTCCTGATCGAGCTGCTGCCCGAGCCCGAGGCAATCGGGCTGCTGGCGCTGATGCTGCTGCAGGAATCGCGGCGGGCCGCGCGCACGACCCCGACCGGCGAATTGATCCTGCTCGCCGACCAGGACCGGACGCTGTGGAACCGGGCGCACATCGCCGAGGGCACCGCCCTCGTCGAGCGCGCACTCGCGTCGCGGCGCATCGGCCCCTATGCGCTGCAGGCTGCGATCGCGGCCGTTCACGCCAATGCGGAGAGCCCGGACGCTACCGACTGGAGCGAGATCGTCGGGCTTTACGACGTGCTGCTGCGACTCGAGCCGTCGCCGGTCGTCGAGCTCAACCGCGCGGTGGCCATCGCGATGCGCGATGGTCCGGCAGCGGGCCTGGCGCTGGTCGACGCGATCCTGGCCCGTGGTGACCTCGCCGAGTATCACCTGGCGCACGCGGCCCGTGCAGACCTGTGCCGGCGGCTCGGCGCGGTCGCCCAGGCGCGGGCGTCGTACGAACGTGCGATCGCGCTCGCGCGCCAGGAGCCCGAGCGGCGGTTCCTGGAGCGGCGCCTCACGGAGCTGCCGCAGTAGCCCGAGCATGTCGAAATCCCGCGTTCCCGTTCGACCAGGGAATGCGGGGTGGCGATTCCACCCGCTTTTCGGAGACGACGATGAAATACCTGTGCCTGGTCTACATGGACGAGCGACGCCTCGAGGAGATCGACGACAACGAGTGCATGGCGTGCGGCGACGCCTTGCGGCAAAGCGGCAAGATGATCGCGGGCCAGGCGCTGCAGTCGGTGCAGACGGCCACGACGGTGCGCGTGCGCAACGGACGCGTGTCGGTCACGGACGGCCCGTTCGCCGAGACCAAGGAGCAGCTCGCCGGCTTCTACATGATCGAAGCCAAGGACTTGAACGAGGCGATCCAGGTCGCGACCAGGATCCCGCCGGCGCGCGTCGGCAGCATCGAGGTGAGACCGGTGCGCGAGCTGGGCTTCGACCGGCCGGCGTTCGCCGGCGCGGCCGCGGCGGCCACCTGACGCCATGACCGTTTCGCTGCTCGAGAGGCCGGCGCGTGGCGCCGGCGCGCCGCGCGCCGACGCGCGGCGATCGTCGCTGCGCGTCGTGCGCCGCTTCGATGCGGCGCCGGCGCGCGTGTTCGGTGCCTGGCTCGATCCGGACCTGGCACGGCAGTGGCTGTTCGCCACGGCGACGCGTCCGATGGCGTGCGTGGAGATCGATGCACGCGTGGGCGGCGCGTTCTGCTTCAGCGAATGGCAGCAAGGCGCGCTCGTCGCGCATGCCGGGCGCTACGTGGAGATCGACCCGCACCGGCGGCTCGCGTTCACGCTCTCCTCGCACATGCACGCGCACGCGGAGACGCGCGTCGACGTGACCATCGACGCCAGGCGGCGCGGCTGCACGCTCGCGCTCGTGCACGCCAGCGTCCCTTCGGCGCGCGTCGCGTACACGCGCGCGCGATGGATCGGCGTGCTGTACGGATTGGGCGTCAAGCTCGAACGCTGACTGTCGATTTTCACGCGGCTCGTTCGACTAGACATCGAAAGGAGCCGCAAATGCAAACCGTCTCGAATCTTCTTCTAGTGCTGCGCACATGGGCGCAAAGGCTCGGTCCGTACGTGTTGCTGGAGCTGCTGCTGCCGGGCGGAACGCTGTTCGCGCTCGCGCTGTTCCTCTATCGGCGCAGCCAGGTGCTGCGCAGCGCCGCTGAAGCCACGGGGATCACGCAATGACCCATCGCTCCGACCTTCGCACGCGCATGCTCGCGCTGTACGTGCTGTGCGCCGGCGTCCTCATGATCGTGCTCGACACGACGATCGTGAACGTCGCGCTGCCGTCGATCCGCGAGGACCTGCGGTTCACGGAGACCTCGCTGGTGTGGGTGATCAACGCCTACATGCTCACGTTCGGCGGCTTCCTGCTGCTCGGTGGTCGCCTGGGCGACCTCTACGGGCATCGCCGGCTGTTCCTGGCGGGGCTCGTCGTGTTCGCGCTCGCTTCGCTCGCGTGCGGCGTCTCGACGTCGCAGGCCATGCTCGTCGCGGCGCGCGCAGTGCAGGGTCTCGGCGGCGCCGTGGTCGACGCCGTCGCGCTGTCGCTCATCGCCGACCTGTTCCGGGATCCGGGCGAGCGCGCGAAAGCCATGGGCATCTACGGCTTCGTGTGCGCCGCCGGCGGCAGCATCGGCGTGCTGCTCGGCGGGTTGCTCACGAGCGCGCTGAGCTGGCACTGGATCTTCCTGGTCAACCTGCCCATCGGCGCGGTCGTGTACGTCTCATGCCGCCGGCTGCTGCCCGACGTGCGTGCGCGAACGCCGGGTGCGCGCCTCGACATCGCGGGCGCGGTGACGGTGACTGCGTCGCTCCTGCTCGCGGTCTACGCCGTCGTCAACGGCAACGAGGCAGGGTGGACGTCGACGCAGACCATCGCCCTGCTCGCGGGCGCCTCGGTGCTGTTCGCGCTCTTCCTCGCGATCGAAGGCCAGGTGCAGAGCCCGCTCGTGCCGCTGCGCCTGTTTCGCCTGCGCAACCTCGCCATCGCCAACGTCGTCGGGACGTTGTGGGCCGCCGCCATGTTCGCCTGGTTCTTCATCAGCGCGCTCTACCTGCAGCTCGTGCTCGGCTACAGCGCGCTGCAGGTCGGGCTCGCGTTCCTGCCCGCGAATATCATCATGGCCGTACTCTCGGTCGGCGCGTCGGCGAAGCTCGTGAGTCGCTACGGCTTGCGCGTGCCGCTGGCCGCGGGCCTGTTCGTCGCCGCCGCAGGGCTCGCGCTCTTCGCCCGCGCGCCGGTCGACGGCTCATTCGCCATCGACGTGCTGCCGGGCATGATGCTGCTCGGCATCGGCGCCGGCATCGCGTTCAATCCCGTGCTGCTGGCGGCGATGGGCGACGTGGCGCCGAACGAGTCGGGCCTTGCGTCCGGTGTGGTCAATACGTCGTTCATGATGGGCGGATCGCTCGGCCTCGCCGTGCTCGCGAGCGTGGCGGCCGCGCGCACGGACGACCTGCTGGGCATGGGTGCCGCGCAGGCGCTCGCGCTCAACGACGGCTATCGCCTCGCCTTCGCGCTCGGCGCGCTGTTCGCGCTCGGCGCCGCGCTGCTCGGCGCGCTCCTGCTTCGGCCGCAGCGCGAGGCACCTCTTCCCGGCGTCGAGCAAACTTAGGCCCGACGCCGTTCCTGCTGTTGCTCACCCACGAGGAGACACCATGCACGTTCAACCTTACCTCTTCTTCAACGGCCGCTGCGAGGAAGCGATCGAGTTCTACCGCAGCGCGCTCGGCGCGAAGGACGTGAACATCATGCGCTTCAAGGAAGCGCCCCCCTCCGCGCAAGCGGGCATGTTTCCGCCCGGCGGCGAGAACAAGGTGATGCACGCGAATTTCCGCATCGGCGACGCCACCATCCTGGCGAGCGACGGCGAATGCAAGGGCGATCTGAAGTTCGAGGGCTTTTCGCTCACCATCACCGCGGACAACGGCAGCGACGCCGAGCGGCTGTTCAACGCCATCAGCAATGGCGGCCAGGTCGTGATGCCGCTCACCAAGACGTTCTTCTCGCCCGCGTTCGGCATGGCGAAGGATCGCTTCGGCGTGCACTGGATGGTGATCGTCGACCACAAGTAGCAGGCGCTGCCCGCGCGCGAATCGGCGTGCGGGAGTGGCGACCACGATCGCCGCCGGCGGCGGCAGCCGTTGACGTCAGAGCCGCTGTCCGGCGGCCTGCGCGATGGCGTGAGCGAGGGCTTCGGCGTGGCGGTCCGCGAGGCCGCGATCGCGCGCTTCGACCATCACGCGCAACACGGGCTCGGTGCCCGAGGGACGCAGCAGCACGCGCCCGGCTTCGCCGAGCGCGTGCGTCGCGGCGCGCTCCGCGGCGCGCACGGTGTCGTTGGCGTGCCAATCCCAGCCGCGCTGCACCGGCACGTTGATCAGGCGCTGCGGGAAGAGGCTCACCGGCGCGGCGGCCTCGGCCAGCGTGTGCCGCGTTTCGATCAACGCGCGCAGCACGGCAAGCGCCGCGACCGTCGCGTCGCCCGTGGTGTGCTTGTCGAGGCAGATGATGTGCCCCGAGTTCTCGCCGCCGAGCTGCCAGCCGCGCTCGAGCATCGACTCCAGCACGTAGCGATCGCCGACCTTCGCGCGCGCGAGCGGAATGCCCGCTGCGGAAAGCGCCTGCTCGAACCCTAGGTTCGTCATGTGCGTGCCGACCACGCCGCCGGCGAGCGCGTTGCGTCGCTGGTAGTCGCGTGCGATCACGTAGAGGAGCTCGTCGCCGTCGTAGCACCGCCCCGACCCGTCCACCATCAGCAGGCGATCGCCGTCGCCGTCGAGCGCGATGCCGAGATCGGCGGCGTGCGTGCGCACCTGGTCCATCAGGAAGCGCGGCTGCGTGGCACCGACACCGTGATTGATGTTGAGCCCGTCGGGCTCCGCGGCCACCGTGATCACCTCGGCGCCGAGCTCGTGGAAGACGCGCGGCGCGACGTCGTAGCCCGCGCCGTGCGCGCAGTCGACCACGATGCGGAAGTCGCGCAGGTCGAGCTCGGAGGGAAACGTGCTCTTGCAGAACTCGATGTAGCGACCGCCGGCGTCGCCGACGCGCCACACCTTGCCGAGATCCGCGGAGGGGACGCACTCGAGCGGCTGCTCCATCTTCGCCTCGATGGCCGCCTCGACATCGTCCGGCAGCTTGCTGCCGCGCGCGGAGAAGAACTTGATGCCGTTGTCGTCGAACGGATTGTGCGAGGCGCTCACCACGATGCCGGCCGACAGTCGCAGCGCACGCGTCAGGTACGCGATGCCGGGTGTCGGCAACGGGCCGCACAGGTAGACGTCGACGCCTGCGGCGGACAGTCCCGACTCGAGCGCGGCTTCGAGCAGGTAACCGGAGATGCGCGTGTCCTTGCCGATCAGCACGCCGGGCCGGTCGCCGCGGCCGTCCTGCGAGCCGCGGCCGTCTACCGCGACGAGCGTGCGCCCGGCCGCCCAGCCGAGCTTCAACACGAGCTCGGGCGTGATGGGCGCCTCCCCGACGCGTCCGCGCATGCCGTCGGTTCCGAAATACTTGCGATTCGCCACAGTCGCTCCGCCAACGTGTCGGGCGCCATTGTAAGCCGCGACGACGCTCGAAGGACTCGCGGCGGACGAAGGGTATGCCGCGTGGCGCGAGCGAGCGGCGGACGCTACTGCGCTTGCATCAGCGTCCAGACCGCGAGCGCGTCGACCGTCTCGCGAACGTCGTGCACGCGCACGATGCGAGCGCCGCGCGCGATGGCCACGAGCGCCGCCGCGAGGCTCGCCGCCAGGCGGTCGTGCGGCCCGCGCCCGGTAATCGCGCCAAGCGAGGACTTGCGCGAATAGCCGACCACCACGGGATACCCGAGGGCGGCCAACGCGGGGAGCCCGCGCATCACCGCGACGTTGTGCTCGAGCGTCTTGCCGAACCCGAAGCCGGGATCGACGGCGATGCGCTCGCCGGGAATGCCGGCGGCGCGCGCGGCGTCGATGCGCTCGGCGAGGAATTCACGCACGTCGGCCACCACGTCCGCATACTGCGGCGCCTGCTGCATCGTGCGGGGGTCGCCTTTCATGTGCATGAGGCACACCGCCGCACCGCTCGCGGCGGCTGCGTCGAGCGCACCCGCGACCCGCAACGCCCGCACGTCGTTGATCATGGAAGCGCCGGCGTCGACCGCGGCCCGGATGACTTCGGGCTTGGACGTGTCGACGGAGACGATCGCGCCGTCCAGCGCGAGGGCGCGCACCACCGGCAGCACGCGCGCGCACTCGGCGGCCGCGGACACCTCATCGGCACCCGGGCGGGTGGACTCGCCACCGACGTCCACGATGTCGGCGCCATCGGCGACGAGCTGTCGCGCGTGCGCGATCGCCTGCGCGGGATCGAGATAGCGGCCGCCGTCGGAGAAGGAGTCGGGCGTGACGTTGACCACGCCCATCACGCGCGGCCGCGTGAGGTCGAGGCGATGCCCACCGCATTGCAGGAAGGACGCAGGAGTCATCGCCTCGATGCTACATGCGCAAATGAAAAGGGCGTGCGGTCAGCGCACGCCCTTTTCGCGATACGCGGGACGTCAGGCAGGATTCGCCGAGGGTGCCGCATCCGGCTTGGTCGGCGTCGCACCCGGCGGGGTGGACGATCCGGACGTCGGCGTCGGCGCAGGCTTCGGCGGACGCGGCGGCTTGCCGGCCATGATGTCGCCGAGCTGCTCGGCATCGATGGTCTCGAACTCCAGCAGCGCCTTCGCCATGGCCTCGACCTTCTCGCGATTCTCCTCGATCAGCTTGCGCGCGAGCGAGTACTGGCGATCGATGATGCCGCGGATCTCGGCGTCGACCTTCTTCATGGTCTCTTCCGACATGTTGACCGTGCGCGTGATCGAGCGCCCCAGGAAGATCTCGCCTTCGTTCTCGGCGTAGACCATGGGGCCCATGAGGTCGCTCATGCCGTAGCGCATCACCATGTCGCGGGCGAGCTGCGTGGCGCGCTCGAAGTCGTTCGAGGCGCCGGTGGTCATCTGGTTCATGAACACCTCTTCCGCGATGCGGCCGCCGAAGAGCACGGCGATGGTGTTCAGCATGCGCTCCTTGTCGAGGCTGTAGCGGTCGCTTTCCGGCAGCTGCATCGTGACGCCGAGCGCGCGGCCACGGGGGATGATCGTGACCTTGTGCACCGGATCGGTCTTCGGCAGCAGCATGGCGACGATCGCGTGCCCCGATTCGTGATACGCCGTGTTGCGACGCTCCTCCTCCGGCATGACGATCGAGCGGCGCTCCGCGCCCATGATGATCTTGTCCTTGGCGCGCTCGAAGTCGAGCATGTCCACGAGGCGCTTGTTGCCGCGCGCCGCGAACAGGGCGGCTTCGTTGACCAGGTTGGCGAGGTCCGCGCCCGAGAAGCCCGGCGTGCCGCGCGCGATGATGTCGGCCTTCACGTCGGGCGCCAGGGGCACCTTGCGCATGTGCACGAGCAGGATCTGCTCGCGGCCGCGGATGTCCGGCAGCGGCACGACCACCTGCCGGTCGAAGCGGCCCGGGCGCAGCAGCGCGGGGTCGAGCACGTCGGGGCGGTTGGTCGCGGCGATCACGATCACGCCCGCGCTGCCCTCGAAGCCGTCCATCTCCACCAGCAGCTGGTTGAGCGTCTGCTCGCGCTCGTCGTTGCCGCCGCCGAGGCCGGCGCCGCGCTGGCGGCCGACCGCGTCGATCTCGTCGATGAACACGATGCACGGCGCGTTCTTCTTCGCCTGCTCGAACATGTCGCGCACGCGGGCGGCGCCGACGCCGACGAACATCTCGACGAAGTCGGAGCCGGAGATCGAGAAGAACGGCACCTTCGCCTCGCCGGCGATCGCCTTGGCGAGGAGCGTCTTGCCGGTACCGGGGCTGCCGACCATCAGCACGCCGCGCGGAATGCGTCCGCCGAGCTTCTGGAACTTGGACGGGTCGCGCAGGAACTCGACGAGCTCGGCCACTTCCTCCTTCGCCTCGTCGCAACCGGCCACGTCGGCGAACGTGACCGTGTTGTTCGCCTCGTCGAGCATGCGTGCCTTGCTCTTGCCGAAGCTGAACGCGCCGCCCCTCCCGCCGCCCTGCATCTGGCGCATGAAAAAGATCCATACCGCGATCAGGAGCAGCATCGGGAACCACGAGATGAAGATCTGCGCGAGGAAGCTCTGCTCCTCCTCGGGCTTCGCGTCGACCTTCACACCGTACTTCACCAGGTCGCCGACCATCCAGATGTCACCGGGGCTGTAGGTGATGTACTTCTTGTGATCGGTCGAGGTCCACTTGATGGTGCGACCTTCGACGGTTGCCGATTCGACGCGGCCGTTCTTGGCCGAGTCCATGAACTCGGAATAGGCGACGGAATCCTTGGTGGCGGCACGCGAGTCGAATTGCTTGACCACCGTCAGCACGACGAGGCCGATCACGAGCCAGATACCGATGTTCTTCAGCAGATTGTTCAAACCAGACTCCTTGCGGCCGGGCTACGGGCGGCCGCGCCCGACGAAGCTGCCGCGAGGATGGGGATGCACGGGCAGGACAGCCATTTTAACCGGCGAAACGCCCGCCGAGGGACTGCAAAACACGCAGTTTCCATGCCAATTGTCGCCTATGGGCGACGAAAGCCCTTCGCCACCACGAAGAACTCCCGGCTGCGGTCGCGGGACGCCTTCGGCTTGCGCAGGTACACCTTCTCGAACCGCTCCCGCACGGCCCGCTCCAGCTCCCCCAGGCCGCTGCCCTGGAACACTTTGACGCAGAGGTCGCCGCCCTGTTGCAGATGCGCGGCTGCGAACTCCAGCGCCAGCTCGGCCAGGTGAACGCTGCGCGCCTGGTCGACCGCGTCGATGCCCGACAGGTTGGGGGCCATGTCGGACACCACAAGGGCGACGGGCCGGTCCTCGAGCGCAGCCTCGACCGCGCGCAGGCCGGCCTCCTCGGTGAAATCGGCCTGGACGAACGTCACGCCCGCGATCGATTCCATGGGGAGGACGTCGGTGGCGACGATGCGCGAGCCGGTGCCGAGTCGTTCGCGCAGCACCTGCGACCAGCTGCCCGGCGCGGCACCGAGATCCACGGCCGTGATGCCGGGCCGAAAGAGATGGTCCTTTTGCGCGAGCTCGAGCAGCTTGAACGCGGCGCGCGAGCGATAGCCTTGCCGCTGCGCGGCCTGCACGTACGGGTCCGTCACGTGCTCCTGCATCCAGGCCTTGCCGAAGCGATGCTTCTTGCCGGCGCGGTTGAGCGGCGACTTCATCGTGCCAAGGTTAAACTGTTCCCATGCCCACGCTGGACCCCGCCGAGCGGCGCGCGCTGCGCGCCCGCGCGCATCACCTCGATCCGGTCGTATCCGTCGGCCAGCACGGCCTCACGCCCGCGGTGCTGCGTGAGATCGACGTCGCGCTCAAGGCGCACGAGCTCGTCAAGGTCCGCGTGTTCGGGGACGACCGCGACGCGCGCGAAGCGCTCCTGTCCGAGATCTGCGCCGCGCTCGATGCCGCGCCCGTGCAGCATCTCGGCAAGCTGCTGGTGATCTATCGCCGGAATCCCGAGGAGGCGAAGCCCGCGACGCGGGCGGTTCGCAAGACGAAGCCCGCCCACGCCACGCCGCGCGCGACCGAGCAGCTTCGGGCGACGACGACGCGTCGCCGGCGCACCGGCGCGGCGTCGTCCGCGCGGCCCGTGGCGCCGAGCGGCGTGCCGCGGGCGGTCATGCCGAGGCGGCGACGGTCTCGAGCCTGATTCAGGCCAGCCAGGGCGGCGGCGCCAGCTCGCCGCCGATCGCGTAACGCTTCAGCGCTTCGGCAACGCGGGCGCGGTCGATCGTGCCTTCGTTCGCCAGCGCGTCGAGCGCCGCCACGACGACGTGCTGGCGGTCCACCTCGAAGAACCGCCGCAGCGCGGCGCGCGTGTCACTGCGGCCGAAGCCGTCCGTGCCGAGCGCCGTGAAGGGTGCGTTCACGTGCGCGGCGATGAGCTCGGGATACGCGCGCACATAGTCGGTGGCCGCGACGATCGGCGCCTCGCCCGGCAGCAGCTCGCCGACGTGACTCCGGCGCGCGGGCTCGCCGGGATGCAGGCGGTTCCAGCGCTGCACTTCGCGTGCCTCGCGCGCGAGCTCGCTGAAGCTCGTCACGCTGTAGACCTCGCTCGCGACGTTCCAGTCGTCGCGCAGCAACGCGGCGGCGGCGAGGACCTCGCGCAGAATCGTTCCGGAGCCGAGCAGCCGCACCCGGCCAACCGGTGCTTGCAGGTCGTGCGCCTCGAGCCGGTACATGCCGCGCACGATGTGCTCCTGGATGCCCGCAGGGAGCGAGGGATGCGCGTAGTTCTCGTTCATCACCGTGAGGTAATAGAACACGTCCTCCTGGCGCTCCATCATCTGGCGCACGCCGTGGTCCATGATGATCGCGAGCTCGTACGCGAAGCACGGGTCGTACGCGCGGCAATTCGGCACGGTGGCCGCGACGACATGGCTGCTGCCGTCCTGGTGCTGCAGGCCTTCGCCGCCGAGCGTGGTGCGCCCCGCCGTCGCGCCGAGCAGGAAGCCGCGCGCGCGCTGGTCCGCGGCGGCCCAGATGAGATCGCCCACGCGCTGGAAGCCGAACATCGAGTAATAGATGTACACGGGCAGCATCGCGCGGCCGTGAACGCTGTACGAGGTCGCCGCCGCGATCCACGAGCACAGCGCGCCGGCCTCGGTGATGCCTTCCTCGAGCAGCTGGCCGTCGCGCGCCTCCCGGTACGACAGCATCGAGTGCGCATCCTCCGGCTCGTAGAGCTGGCCGAGCGGCGAATAGATCCCCACCTGCCGGAAGAGCGACGCCATGCCGAACGTGCGCGCCTCGTCGGCGACGATCGGCACGACGAGCGGACCGAAGGCCGAGTCCTTCAGCAGGTTGCCGAGGACGCGCACCGCCGCCATCGTGGTGGACATCTCCTTGCCGGCGGCGTCGACGGCGAACCGCGCGTAGCGCTCGATCGCCGGAACGGTGACCGGCGGCGCCTCGCGCCGGCGACGGGGCATGTAGCCGCCCAGCGCGCCGCGCCGCTCGCGCAGGTACTGCATCTCCCGGCTGCTCTCGGGTGGGCGATAGAAGCGAAGTTGCGCGAGGTCGTCGTCGGAGAGCGGCAATGCGAATCGATCGCGAAACGCCTTGATCGCGTCGAGGTCCAGCTTTTTCTGCTGGTGCGCGGTCATGCGCGACTCGCCCACCGCACCCATGCCGTAGCCCTTCTTCGTCTTGGCCAGGATGACCGTCGGCTGGCCCTTCGTCTCGCGTGCAAGACGCATCGCGGCGTACAGCTTGCGGAAGTCGTGCCCGCCGCGCGTGAGGCCGTCGATCTCCGCGGGCGTCATGTGCGCCACGAGCGCCTGCAGCTCCGGGTCGAGCCCGAAGAAGTGGTCGCGATTGTAGATGCCGTCGTTCGCGCCGAGGGTCTGGTACTGGCCGTCCACGGTCGCGGCGAAACGTCGCAGCAGCGCGTGATGCGTGTCGCGCGCGAACAGCGGATCCCAATCGGATCCCCACAGCACCTTCACCACGTTCCATCCGGCCCCGGTGAACAGCGCCTCGAGCTCCTGGATGATCTGGCCGTTGCCGCGCACGGGACCATCGAGGCGCTGCAGGTTGCAATTGATGATGAACGTGAGGTTGTCGAGGCGCTCGCGCGCGGCGAGCGTCAGCGCGCCCACCGATTCGGGCTCGTCCATCTCGCCGTCGCCGAACACGCCCCAGACATGGCGGTCGCTCGGCGGCGCGATTCCGCGATGCTCGAGGTAGCGCATGAACCGCGCCTGATAGATGGCGCTGATGGGGCCGAGGCCCATCGACCCGGTCGGAAACTGCCAGAAGTCCGGCATGAGCCACGGATGGCAATACGAGCACAACCCGCCGCCGCCGACCTCCTGGCGGTAGCGCGCGAGCTGCTCCTCGTGCAGGTGCCCTTCGAGGAAAGCGCGCGCGTAGACGCCCGGCGCCGAATGCGGCTGGAAGAACACCAGGTCGCCGCCGTGCGACTCGCTCGCGGCGCGGAAGAAGTGATTGAAGCCCGCCTCGAAGATCTCGGCGGCGGACGCGTAGCTCGCGATGTGCCCGCCGAGCTCGGGTGAGGCCTGGTTCGCGCGCACGACCATCGCCAGCGCGTTCCAGCGGATGATCGCGTCGATGCGCTGCTCGAGCGCGAGGTCGCCGGGATACGGCCCCTGCTGGCCGAGCGGAATGGTGTTCTGATACGCCGAGTGTGGCGGCACGTGCGCCACGACCCCGAGCTCCTGCGCCTGCTCCTCGAGTCGCTTCAGCAGGTACAGGCCGCGCTGGGGCCCGCAGCGACGCACCACCGCGTGGAGCGCGTCGGCCCATTCACGTGTCTCTTCGGGATCCTCGTCTTCGCGCTGCCACGGATCGGCGAGGCGGTGGATTTCGTCGGGGTGGAAGTTGGCCATGGCGAAGCTCCTCGAGCTCGCCACATTACCCCAATCGCGCGAGCGCTACGGCGGCGATGCGGCGATCCGCACGGCGAGATCGAACGCCGCCTGCAGGCCCTCGGCGTTGGCGACGTTGCGGCCGACGATGTCGAACGCGGTGCCGCTCGCGCACGTCGCCACCGGCACCGGCAGGCCGCCATGGAGCGTCACGCCGCGATCGAAGCCCATGAGCTTCATCGCGATCTGGCCCTGGTCGTGATACATGGATACGACGGCGTCGTAATCGCCGCGGCGCGCCGCGACGAACACCGTGTCGGCGGGCAGCGGCCCGTGCGCCGCGATGCGCTGCGCACGCGCCGCGTCGACCGCCGGCGCGATGAGGTCGATCTCCTCGCGCCCGAGCGACCCGCCGTCGCCGGCGTGAGGATTGAGCGCGGCGACCGCGATGCGCGGCTCGCGCTTCCCCGCCGCGCGCAGGTAACGATCGACGATGCGCACCGCCTGCACGATGCCGTCGACGCTGAGCGCGCCCGGCACGTCCTTCAGCGGAATGTGCGACGTGACGCGAGACGTCCACAGATCGCCGGTGATGTTGAACTCGCTCACGAAGTCCTCGACGCCGAAGAACGCCTGGAGGTAGCGCAGCTCGTCTTCGTGGTCGAGGCCGGCGAGCCGCAGCGCATGCTTGTTGAGCGGCGCGAACACGATGCCGTCGATGTGCCCCGCGCGCGCGGCCTGGGCCGCGGCGGTGAGCGCGCCCAGCGCGGCGCGACCGCCGACCATGGTGGCCTCGCCCGGCGTCAGCGACGCACCCTCGAGGATGCCGAGCGTCTCGAGCCGCGGCGAATCCGCGCCGCGCGGCAGGCGAACGCCCGACACGCGTTCCCCTTCCTCGAGGATCGACTCATCGCCATACACGACGATGTCGGCGCGCCGCGCGTTCTCCGCGCGCGCGAGCACCTTGGCACCGATCTCCGGACCGATGCCGTTGGGATCCCCAAGGAGGAACGCGATGCGCGGGCGCACGCTCACTCGTCGATCTTGATGTTCGCCTGCTTGATCAGCGTGCCGAAGCGATCGTAGTCGCTGCGGTTCATCTGCGCGAAGGCGGCAAGGCCGATGTCGCCCGGCTCGCCGCCCAGCCCGCGCAGCTTGGCCTGCACGTCGGGCATCTTGAGCACGCGCGCGAGCTCGTCGTGCAGCTGCTCGACGATCGCCTGCGGCGTGCCGCCGGTGACGAAGAGCCCGTACCAGGTCGTCATCTCGGCGGTGGGATAACCGGCCTCGGCGATCGTGGGCACATCGGGCAGCTCCGACGAGCGCCTGGGCGAAGTGACTGCCAGGGGGCGGAACTTGCCGGCCTTGATCTGCCCCATCGCGGAGGACGTGGTGTCGAACATCATCTGCACTTCGCCCGAGAGGATGTCGACGTGCGCCTGGGAGCTGCCCTTGTAAGGCACGTGCACGATCTGCACGCCGGCGGCCTGCGCGAAGGCGACGCCCGCGATGTGCTGCGTGCTGCCCACGCCGGACGACGCGTACTTCAAGTCACCGGGATGCGCTTTTGCCGCCGTGACGAGTTGCTGCACGCTCGTGATCGGCTGCGACGCGCCGACGACGAGCACGTTCGGCACGACCACGACGAGCCCGACGGGCTGCACCTGCTTCAGCGGATCGAAGCCGAGCTTCATCAGGTGCGGTGCGATGGCCTGTCCCGTGTTGGTCGCGACGAGCAGGGTATAGCCGTCCGCCGGTGCCTTCGCGGTGATGTCCGCCGCGATCGTGTTCGACGCGCCCGGCCGATTCTCCACCACGAAGGGCTGCTTCAGATCGGCGCCGAATTTCTCGGCGAGCATGCGCGCGACGATATCGGTGCCGCCGCCGGCGTTCGCTCCCACCAGGATGCGGACGGGCTTGCTCGGATAGCCGGTGTCCGCGGCCAGCGCCGCGCCCGCCGTCATCAGCGCCAAGAGCATCGAAACGGCTCGGACCATGAGGTGCATCGCTTCCTCCACGTTGCGGCCGCCTCGCCGGGCGGTCGATGCGCAATCGTACGTCCGAGTCGTAATAACGGTCCAATCATGTTTGCCGCGGTTGTGATAGCGTTTCGGCATCACATGGTCGCCCTGGACACCACCCTGTCGGCCGCACTGCCGTCCCTGCGGCCTGTCCTCGCCCGCGTCAAGCTGCGACAGCTCGCGCTCGTGGTCTCGCTCGACGAGCTTCGCAGCCTGCGCCGCGCCGCGGACGCCGTTGCGATCACGCAGCCCGCGGCGACGCGCCTGCTGCGCGAGCTGGAGCAGGCGCTCGGCGCGCGGCTCTTCGTGCGACACGCCTGGGGCATGGAGCCCACCTCGTTCGGCACGGCGCTCACGCGCTACGCGCGGAGCGTGCTGACCGAGGTGAGCGAGGCGCAAAGCGAGATCGAGGCGCTCGCGACCGGCGCACGCGGCGTCCTGCGCATCGGCGCCGTGACCGGTGCGGTTCCCGGCCTGCTCGTGCCGGCGCTGCGCGCGGTGCGCCGTTCACGACCCGGGCTGCGCGTCTACCTGCTCGTCAACACCAGCGACGTGCTGGTGAGCGCGCTCGTGAGCGGCACGCTCGACGTCGCGATCGGCGGGCTGCCGGCGATCGCCGATCCCGCGCTGATCGAAGCGATTCCGCTTCTGGACGAACCGCTCTGCGTGGTCGCGCGAGCGGGTCACCCGCTCGCACGCAAGCGACAGGTCGGCGCCGGTGACCTCGCGGGCGCGAGCTGGGTGCTGCAGCCCCCGGGCAGTCCCCTGCGGCAGGAGACCAACGTGATGCTGGACCGGCTCGGCGTGCGATTGCCGGCCGACGTCATCGAGACGGCTTCGATCGTGGCCACGCTGGCGCTGTTGCGCGACACCGACGCGCTCTCCGTCGTGCCCGAGGACCTCGAGGCGCATTACGGCGCACCCGGCTGGATCACCCGACTGCGCACCGGCCTCGCTGCGACGGGAAGCCGCTACGAGCTCATCACGCGGCGCGGCCGCGCGCTCGGCGCCGCGGGCGACGCTTTCGTGACGGCGCTGCGCGCCGTCGCCGCGAGCCGCCGCGCGCCGGACGGCGACCGCGCTAGACCTCCGAAGGCTGCACGGTCGTCAGGCCGGCGATGAGCTCGCGCTGCAGCGTGAAGAACACCGCGACGGGCGCGACCGCGGCAATGAGCGCCCCGGCGCACACGAGGTTCCACGACGTCTGGTACATGCCGCGCAGCGATTGCAGTCCCGCGGTCAGGGGCCCAACGGCATCGCACGCCACGAGCACGATGGACCGCGACGGCAACGCCGGTCAGCCGTAACGGACGGCGACGATCTCGTAGTTGCGCACGCCGCCGGGCGCCTGCACCTCGGCGGTGTCGCCCTCGGTGCGGCCGATCAGCGCGCGTGCGATGGGCGAGTTGACCGAGATCTTCTGGTCCTTGAGGTCGGCCTCGTCGTCACCGACGATCTGGTAGACGTTGCGCTCGCCGCTGTCCACGTCCTCGATCTCGACCGTCGCGCCGAACACCACGCGGCCGTCCGCGTCGACCTCCCGCGGGTCGATCACCTGGGCGTTGGCGAGCTTCGACTCCACCTGCGAGATGCGCGCTTCGATGAAGCCCTGGCGCTCCTTCGCCGCGTCGTAGTCGGCGTTCTCGGACAGGTCGCCGTGCGACCGCGCCTCGGCGATCGCCTGGATCACCGCGGGGCGCTCGATCGTCTTCAGGCGGTGCAGCTCGGTCTTCAGGCGCTCCGCGCCTTCCACCGTCATGGGAACTTTGCTCATTGCGCTCTTTCGACGTTCAGGCCAGCCGCTCGTGCAGCGACTGGATCGAATACGGGGTGAGTCCGTGCACGCCGGCAAGACCGATGGCCGCGGCGCGCGCGCCCGCCAGCGTCGTGTAGGTCGGCACCTGGTCGGTGAGCGCGGCGCGACGTATCACGTAGCTGTCGCGGATCGCGCTGCGCTTCTCCTCGACGGTGTTGATCACGAGCGCGATCTCGTCGTTCGTGATCATGTCGACGATGTGCGGCCTGCCTTCGTACACCTTGTTGACCGGTGTCACCGGCACGCCAGCCGCTTCGAGCGCAGCGGCGGTGCCGCGCGTGGCGACGATCTGATAGCCGAGCTTGACGAGCAGGCGCGCCGTCTCGACGGCGCGCGGCTTGTCGCTGTTCTTCAGGCTGATGAACACGCGTCCGCTCTCGGGCAGCTTCACGCCGGCCGCGACCTGGCTCTTGATGAACGCCTCGCCGAACGTCTCGCCGACGCCCATCACCTCGCCCGTCGACTTCATCTCGGGACCGAGGATCGTGTCCACACCCGGGAACTTGATGAACGGGAACACGGCCTCCTTCACCGAATAGTAGTGCGGGACGATCTCGCCGGTGACGCCCTGCGCGGCGAGCGAGCGGCCCACCATGCACCGCGCGGCGATCTTGGCGAGCGGCCGTCCCGTGGCCTTCGACACATACGGGACCGTGCGCGACGCGCGCGGGTTCACTTCGAGGACGTACACGACGCCGTCCTGGATCGCGAACTGAACGTTCATCAGGCCGACGACGCGCAGCGCCTTGGCCATGAGCACGGTCTGCCGCCGGAGCTCGTCGCGCGTCTCGGTCGAAAGCGAGAACGGCGGCAGCGAGCACGCCGAATCGCCGGAGTGCACGCCCGCCTGCTCGATGTGCTCCATGATGCCGCCGATGACGACGTCCTTGCCGTCCGACACGGCGTCGACGTCCACTTCCGTGGCATCGTTGAGAAAGCGGTCGAGCAGAACGGGCGAGTCGTTCGACACCTTGACCGCCTCGTGCATGTACCGCGTCAGGTCCTGCGCGTCGTGCACGATCTCCATCGCGCGTCCGCCGAGCACGTACGAGGGGCGCACGACGAGCGGATAGCCGATCTCCTCGGCCGCCTCGAGCGCCGCGGCCTCGGTGCGCGCGGTGCGGTTCGGCGGCTGCTTGAGGTCGAGGCGGTGAAGCATCTGCTGGAACCGCTCGCGGTCCTCGGCCATGTCGATCATGTCCGGCGAGGTGCCGATGATCGGCACGCCGTTGCGCTCGAGGTCGCGCGCGAGCTTGAGCGGCGTCTGGCCGCCGTACTGCACGATGACGCCCCACGGCTGCTCGACGTGCACGATCTCGAGCACGTCCTCGAGCGTGAGCGGCTCGAAATAGAGGCGGTCGGACGTGTCGTAATCGGTCGAGACGGTCTCGGGGTTGCAGTTGACCATGATGGTCTCGAAGCCATCCTCGCGCAGCGCCATGGCCGCGTGCACGCAGCAGTAGTCGAACTCGATCCCCTGGCCGATGCGGTTGGGGCCACCGCCGAGCACCATGACTTTCCTGCGGTCGGTGGGCGCGGCCTCGCATTCCTCCTCGTACGTCGAGTACATGTACGCCGTGCGCGTCGAGAACTCCGCCGCGCAGGTATCGACGCGCTTGAACACGGGGCGCACGCCCATCGCGTGGCGCGCGGCGCGAACGTCGGCCTCCGTCGACTTCAGGAGATGCGCGAGGCGGCGGTCGGCGAAGCCCTTGCGCTTCAGCGCGCGCATGTCCTCGGCGGAGATGCTCCCGAGCGAGCGCTTCTCCAGCGCGAGCTCGAGGTCGACGATCTCCTTGATCTGCGCGAGGAACCACGGGTCGATCTTGGTGTAGCCGTGCAGCTCCTCGAGCGACATGCCGATGCCGAACGCGTCGGCGACGTACCACAGGCGCTCGGCGCGCGGATACGCGAGCTCGTCACCGATCTTCTCCGGATCGACCGACTTGAGATTGAAGCCGTCGACGCCGACCTCCAGCCCGCGCAGCGCCTTCTGCAGCGATTCCTGGAACGTGCGGCCGATCGCCATCACCTCGCCGACCGACTTCATCTGCGTGGTGAGGCGATCGTCGGCGTCCTTGAACTTCTCGAACGCGAATCGCGGCACCTTCGTGACGACGTAGTCGATGGTCGGCTCGAACGACGCCGGGGTCTGCCCGCCGGTGATGTCGTTGCGCAGCTCGTCGAGCGTGTAACCGACGGCGAGCTTCGCGGCGATCTTGGCGATGGGAAAACCGGTGGCCTTGGACGCGAGCGCGGAGCTGCGCGACACGCGCGGGTTCATCTCGATGACGATCATGCGGCCGTCGGCCGGATTGATGGCGAACTGGACGTTCGACCCGCCGGTGTCCACGCCGACCTCGCGCAGCACCGCGATCGAGGCGTCGCGCATGATCTGGTATTCCTTGTCGGTCAGCGTCTGCGCCGGCGCGACCGTGATCGAGTCGCCGGTGTGCACGCCCATCGGGTCGAGGTTCTCGATCGAGCAAACGATGATGCAGTTGTCCTTGCGATCGCGGACGACCTCCATCTCGAACTCTTTCCAGCCGAGCAGCGACTCCTCGATGAGCAGCTCGTGCGTGGGCGACAGGTCGAGCCCGCGCTTGCACATGTCGACGAACTCGTCCTTGTTGTAGGCGATGCCGCCGCCGGTTCCGCCGAGCGTGAACGAGGGCCGGATGACCGCCGGAAAGCCGATCGTCGCCTGCACCTCGAGCGCCTGCTCGAGGTTGTGCGCGATGCCCGAGCGTGCCGACGCGAGGCCGATGCGCGTCATCGCCGCCTTGAACTTCTCGCGGTCCTCGGCCTTGTCGATGGCTTTCTTGGATGCGCCGATCAGCTCGACGTCGAACTTGTTGAGCACGCCCTCGCGCGCGAGGTCGAGCGCGCAGTTGAGCGCCGTCTGTCCGCCCATGGTCGGCAGCAGCGCGTCGGGGCGCTCCTTCTCGATGATCGACGCGACCATCTGCCAGGTGATGGGCTCGATGTAGGTCACGTCGGCCATCTCCGGGTCCGTCATGATGGTCGCCGGATTCGAGTTGACCAGGACGACGCGATAGCCCTCCTCGCGCAGCGCCTTGCAGGCCTGCGCGCCCGAGTAGTCGAACTCGCACGCCTGGCCGATGATGATCGGGCCGGCGCCGATGATCAGGATCGATTCGATGTCGGTGCGCTTGGGCATCGGCGTATCAGCGGCGCGCGTCCATCAGCTTCACGAATCGGTCGAACAGGTAGCCGATGTCGTGCGGCCCGGGACTCGCTTCGGGATGGCCCTGGAAGCTGAACGCCGGCTTGTCCTTGCGCGCGATGCCCTGCAGCGACCCGTCGAACAGCGACACGTGCGTGCGCTTGACGTCCTGCGGGAGCGACTCGGGATCGACGGCGAAGCCGTGGTTCTGGCTGGTGATCAGCACCTGCCCCGTGTCCTGGTCGAGCACGGGATGGTTCGCGCCGTGATGGCCGAACTTCATCTTCGTCGTGCGTCCGCCCGACGCGAGCCCGAGCAGCTGATGCCCGAGGCAGATGCCGAACGTCGGCGTGCCGGTCGCGACGATCTCGCGGATCGCCTCGATCGCGTACGTGCAGGGCTCGGGATCGCCGGGCCCGTTCGACAGGAACACGCCGTCGGGCTTCTGCGCCATGACCTCGCGAGCGGGCATCGTCGCCGGCACGATCGTCAGGTGACATCCGCGCTGGGCGAGCATGCGCAGGATGTTGTGCTTGGCGCCGTAGTCGTACGCCACCACACGGTATTTCGGCTCGCCCATCGGCCGGTAGCCGGCGCCGAGCGCCCACGTGCTCGACGTCCACTCGTATGCCTCCCTGCACGACACGACCTTCGCGAGGTCGAGCCCTGCCATCGAAGGCGCGGCGCGTGCGCGCGCGAGTGCATTCGCCGCGTCGGTGTCGCCGAGGCGCTCGCCCGCCACGATGCAGCCGTTCTGCGCGCCCTTCTCGCGCAACAGGCGCGTCAGTCGCCGCGTGTCGATGTCCGCGATCGCCACGACGCCGTTGGTGCGCAACCATGTCGCGAGATCGTCGGTGCGGCGCCAGCTCGAGGCGACCGCGGGCAGGTCGCGCACCACCAGGCCGGCGGCATGGATGCGCCGCGACTCGACATCCTCGGCGTTGATGCCCACGTTGCCGATGTGCGGATACGTGAGGGTGACGATCTGCCCGGCGTACGAGGGATCGGTCAGGATCTCCTCGTAACCCGTGATGGCGGTGTTGAACACCACCTCGCCCACGGCGGCCCCGAACGCGCCGATCGCGCGTCCTCGGAACATCGTGCCGTCGGCCAATGCGAGAAGCGCAGGCGCGTGCGGGGCGAACAGGGCCGGCAGCGTGGCGGCCGAGGTATCGGGGGCGTTCATGATGGACCGGGGCGGCGGCGCGGCGGCCCGGTTTCGGACCTACCGACGTGCAAACGGGGAAGGTTGAACCTTCCCCGCTCTACCCAGCGAATTCTACCCCAGGCGGGCCGTTTTCGCCAGCCGCGGGATCAGTACGCCGCGGCGAATCCGCCGTCGACGTGGAGCAGGTGTCCCGTCACGAAATCGGCGGCGGGCGAAGCGAGGAACACCGCGGCGCCGGCGATCTCCGGCGGCTTCGCCCAGCGACCCGCGGGCACCCTTCGCGCGACCCACGCGCTGAACTCCGCGTCGCCCACCAGCGGCGCATTCATGTCGGTGTCGAAGAAGCCGGGAACGATGCCGTTGACCTGCACGTTGTACGGCGCGAGCTCCACCGCGAGCGCGCGTGTCAGCATCTTGAGTCCCCCCTTGCTCGTCGCGTACGGGACGATGTTGGGACGCCCGAGGTCGCTTGCGAGGGAGCAGATGTTCACGATCTTGCCGCGCCGGCGCGCCTTCATGCCGGGCAGCACGGCGCACGTGACCAGAAAAGGGCCGTCGAGATTGGCCGCCTGCAACGCGCGCCACTCGGCGTGGGAGAAAGCGTCGAGCGGCTTGCGCTGGTTGGTCGCGGCGTTGTTGACGAGGATGTCGAGTGCGCCGTGCGCCTTGTCGAGCGACGCGATCGACGCCGCCACCGCGGTCTCGTCGGTGACGTCGAACGCGAGCGTCGCGACCTCGAGATCTTCGGCGAGGAGCGTCGCCGCGGCACGCTCCAGCTTCGCGATGTCCCGGCCGTTGATGACGACGCGGGCACCGGCGCGCGCGAGGCCGCGCGCCATCGCGAGACCGAGGCCCGACCCTCCGCCCGTCACGAGCGCCAGGCGGCCGTCGAGGCGAAACGGGGATGCCTCCTCGCTCATGTCGCGCGCATGCCGAGCACATCGAGCATGTCGTACATGCCGGTCTCGCCGCGCGCGCGCCGCTCGCCGACGAAGCGCGCCGCGCGCAAGGCGCCCGCCGCGAAGTTCTGGCGCGAGGCCGCACGGTGCGTGAGCTCGAGCCGCTCGCCGGGGCCGGCGAAGATCACGGTGTGCTCGCCCACGACGTCGCCGCCGCGCAACGTGGCG